>WBZN01000086.1_pt1 | contig 146385 bp, 151 predicted proteins | sample 5204281 | NCBI WGS metagenome assembly WBZN01 (sample SAMN12344347, study PRJNA552823) | activated sludge metagenome | biome: Activated sludge suspended growth; feature: Nitrification reactor; material: Wastewater; isolation source: activated sludge from nitrification reactor of wastewater...
GCGAACTACGACCCTGGCAGGGAGCGCTTCCAGGTTGCTCACTACCAAACAGACTTGGCGCTCAGGCGGCACGGCCAAGCGCAGCACCAGGCTGGAACAAAGTGAAAGGATGTCTACGAATCACACAAATTATCAAAAACCTCAAAATGTCCTGTACACAGTCGAAGCAATAGAAAGCTCTTAAATGCTTGATTTGCAGTGCTTTTGTGGGGAAACCATTGCAACAGCGAACATTGTCAAAATTTTCGCCTTCACACGGAAGAGGCCACAGGTTCGATCCCTGGATCGCCCACCATCCCGCTTCTATTCCGTCCTGGTCCAGCAACCGCTGAATTTCTCTCGTGTTCCACAACGGACTGCTGGGGTTCCCCTCACCTGGACAGAATCAAGATCATGCGCTAGACTTTTTTCACAAGGAACAGACTTCGTCTTTTCGAGTGTTCCTCAAGAAGAAAGAGAGGCACGGTATGCGCGGGACTTTGGCCACACTCATGTTGGGATTGCTTCTGACTACGGGTTGCTCCACCACCAACCAGATGGCGACGCAGGACCAGACCTACAATGCGCCGCTCAGCATCTATAGTGCGATGGACAGTACCTCGCTGGTCTATTCCGATCCCATGGCCGCCTCACAGGCGAACGACAATCCCTATCGATGGCTGGGATTCGTGCTGCACCCTGTCGGGCATGTCGTCGATTACACGGTGAACCGTCCGCTCTATGCTGTTGCGAGACATGCGCCGTACCTCTTTGGATACACAGCCGAAGATGCAATGATCGACTCGCAACGCCGATAACCCCCGCTCGTGGCGCCTTGCCGGCCGGGATTCTCTTTCCCGGCGGCGAGGCGACGCAGTCACTGCTCTCCCTGACAGTCGCATCTCTCCGACTATTCGGGTATGCTCTCCCCCTCGATCCTATCTAGCATTGACCTGGGGCATCGAATCCGACCATGCATCGTCGGCTCCCACTGCTGCCTGCACTGTTCGCCGTCTGCGCCTTGCTGACCGGGTGCGAAACCCCGCCGCCGGCGCGCGCGCCGCTTCCCCCTTCGGAAAGTGACCTGGACCTGCTGCGATCGACAAAACTCTGTGATACCCGCAAGGTATTCCTGGAGCACCATCCCGGCGTCGTGCCAGGAACTCACGCTTGGGGCAGCGGCCAAGAGCTGCGCCTCTCAGGCGAACAGAGCCTCTCAAAAGGGGAAGAGTCATACTTCTTCGATGAGGATGGGATACTGGTCGGAACACTGTTCCTCTTTCCTTCCGGACTCGACCTCGCTCCTTACAAAACGCTTCGCTATACCCTCAGCCAGCTGAAACCCAGCCTGGAGTTTTACCTGACCGTCGCGCAATTGGCCGACCGTCAGAATATGGCCTCCAGCACCCTCTATGACACGGGGGATGAAAAAACCACCACGCGGTACCTCGTCCTGGGCGACAAGCCTCCGCGGCTCCTGGCTGCATCCTTTTCCATTGATCCCTATGTGAAGCTCTTCTCTCCCTACCGGAAGGAATTTCTCGATCGTCTTCGGGATACCGGGCAACAGAGTGGCGGCCAGCACCTCGACACGCAAGGAGCGGAAGACAAAGAGCCCTTTGGCTCGCTTCAACAATTTGCCCGCGGCCAAACCGCACAACTCGCCTACTGTGGGATGAAGAATCAGACCATTGCGCTCGATGCGTACCAGAAGGCCAGCGCTTCAGGGTTCACCAGCCAAGTCTGGCAAGCGGAACTTCATCACAGGCTGGGCGTATCCTGGGAAGCGGCCGGCGATTTGGAGAAGGCCAAACGCGAATTACTCGCCTCATTGGCACAACGTCCAAACTCCCCGGAAGTCGTCAATAATCTCGGGTATGTGTACACCAAATTAGGCGAGAAGCAGAGCGCGCTCGCCTCCTTCGAAAAGGCGGTCTTGATGCGCCCCAATTATGCGATCGCCCGGTTTAACCTGGCTGAAGCCATCGCGGACGCGAACCCCAAACGAGCCATTACAGAATATGAAACGTATCTGGCCCTGACCGAAGGAATCCCCGAAGAGGCCGATCGCTCAGCCCTGGCGCAATCGCGCGTCAAGGCCCTCAAGCGCCAATAGCGTGGGTGGTCCTGCGGCAAGGAGTCACTAGGCAGAACCAGCGAGGTGGAGGGGCAGGACCGGAATCAGCGGGGGGACTTTTCAGCTTCTTCCTGACTCGTCTTGCACTCGATGCACAAGGTGGTGACCGGACGGGCCTTCAGTCGCTTATACGGAATATCGCCCTGGCAGCCTTCGCAAATGCCGTAGGTGTGCGTCGCAAGTCGCCCCAAGGCCTCATCGATTTTCTTGAGGAGTTTGCGTTCCCGCTCGCGGATGCGAAAGGAGAAATGCTGGTCAGCCTCTGCGGAGGCTTGGTCGCTCACGTCTGGAAACACTTCCAGACCGGTAGGATTCGTCAACACCACTCCGGCTTCGGCGAGGATGGCCGCACGCTGGCCTTCCAGGTCTTTCTGAATATCAGGGTACTTAACCCCGTTCGCCTTCGCCGGTTTCTTCCTGGTGGGAGTGGATTTTTTCGTCGAAGTCTTCATCAAATACTCGGTTCACTACGCCGGTATCGCCGCCAGACCTTCTCACGAGTGTGGACTATAGCAGCCGCAAATCGAAGGGGTCAATCGGTTCGTGTTGGTCGATACGACTGTTCCGCTTGCGGCAGCTCCCTCGAGTGACGTCACAGGTCTCTTCGGCCCTCGATCGATTTCACCAGCGTCACCTCGTCCGCATACTCGATATCCATTCCCACGGGAATTCCATAGGCAATGCGAGTAACCCGGACATGGTGAGGCTTCAAGAGCCTCGTCAGGTAGATGGCCGTCGCCTCACCTTCAATCGTCGGATTGGTGGCGACAATGACTTCTTCCACCCCTCCGGCTTTGACCCGTTCGAGCAGTTCTTCCGCGCGAATATCCGATGGCCCGACGCCGTCCAACGGCGACAACACGCCCAGCAGGACATGGTACAGACCACGGTATCCACCGGCGCGTTCGATCGCATACAACGTGCTCGGCTCCTCCACCACGAGAATCTTGCTACGATCCCGTTTGGAATCCCGGCAAAACTCGCAGAGCTCACCCTCGGCGATATTGCGACATTGGCGACAAAACGAGAGCCCATCCTTCACGGCCTGAATCGCTTCGGCGAGTCGCAGAGCCTCTTCCCGTTCCGCCTTGAGCAGGTGAAATGCCAGCCGCTGTGCGCTTTTCTGACCGATCCCTGGCAAACGCACTAACTCGCGGACCAATTTTGCCAGCAGCCCCTGCTGATCAATGCTCATAATGCCTGTTCATCTCCGGACCCTACGCACCGAAACCCCCGACTTCTCCGGCCATCGACACACAATGGACACCCCTCGGATTAGAACAGACCGGGAATCTTCATTCCGCCCGTGACGGCTTTCATCTCCTCAGCCATCATTTCGCGTGATTTCTTCAGTGCATCGTTGCCGGCCGCAACGACCAGATCCTGCAACATTTCGACATCACCGGCCTTCACCACTTCCGGATCGATCTTCACACTCAACAGGTCCATCGCGCCGTTTACCGTCACGGTCACAATGCCCCCGCCCGCGGTTCCGGACACCGTCTTGGTCGCAGCCTGCTCCTGCACTTTGGCCATTTGTTCCTGCATGGCCTGCGCTTGCTTCAAAATGTTGGACATATTCCCGAATGGACTTTTCATTCCTGTACCTCCTGTACCGGCGTGGTCGTGCGAACCTCCGCCAACTCTCCGCCGAACATCTCCAGCGCTTGTTTCACGAGAGGATGGGCCTTCGCCTGTTGCGTCAGGATCAACCGCTGCTCCTGCTCCTTGGCGACCCTCAACTGCTTCATCGTGGGCGCAGCCCCCGGCTCCTGCTCCGCCACGTCGATGATTCGAACCCGTAATGCACTGCCATACAGACGTTCGCCTAACGCCGCCAGGGCCTGCAGATTGTCTTCCTTCTCCAACATCGACCGCGCCACCGTCGCCTGCGTGGTAAACCCCAACGTAACCAAGCCGCCTTCGATCTTCATAACCCGCCCCATTTCAAGGAACGGCGCGATATTGGGATGTTGAGCCGCTACGGCTTCTTGAAACTCTTCCCAATTGATCTCCGCCGAAAATGAGGCGGTTGTGGTAGCAGAAGACAGGGCCTCGGTCTTTTGCGGCTGCTGCGAGACCGGAGCCTGTACGCTCGCGGGAGCCTGAACAGGAGACGCAGGAGTCTGAGTCGGCGGAACCGCCGCTTCACGAGAACGCGCACCGGGAGACGGCACAGGAGCAGCCCCGCTGGGAACAGCGGGCCGTTCTCCCGCGTCGGGGCTGGTCTTCGACGTGTCACGTCTCGCCGGTTTTGGTGGAACGGCCTTCTCCGCTGATGACGAGGCGCGAACGGCTGTTCCACGATCGACGAGGGAGGTATTCGACGGAACCGTCACCGCCGGCTGCCCAGCCGGATTGTCAGACGCGCGCAGGAGACGAGTCGCCCGAACCGCCGCCGTTTCGAGCACAAACCGCGGATGCGCGCTCACCCGCAGGTGATCCTCCGCGGCCGCCCACAGTCGAAAGAGCTCTTGAAGGTGCTCCACCGAGAACTGTTGCGCGTCCCGGGCCAATTGCGTCAAATCTTCATCGGTTGCCTCGATCAGCCCTCGTAGTTCGGGGCCTGCCGGCACCACAGCGGCGACCAACATATTCCGGACATACTCCACCAGATCGGCGCAGTAGGCGCGTACGTCATGGCCTTGATCCAAGAGACCGGCGATGACCTGCAAGGCCTTGGCGCTGTGCTGTTCGATTACGGCCTCAATCATCGCCCGCACCCGCTCCTGCGGAACCGCGCCCAGCAAGGTTTCCAGATCCTGATGGCGAATGGTCTTGCCGCCGAACGCAATCACTTGATCCAGCAAACTCAGCCCGTCACGCATGCTGCCTTCACTGGCGCGTGCCAGGGCCATCAGACTGCGGTCTTCGATGGTCAATCCATCCTGGTCCGCCACATGCCGCAGCCGCTGCATAATTTCAGCTTTTGAAATCCGGCGAAAATTGTAATGCTGGCAGCGCGAGAGAATCGTCGCGGGGATTTTATGGATTTCCGTCGTCGCGAAGATGAACACCACATGGGACGGAGGCTCTTCCAGGGTTTTCAACAAGGCGTTGAACGCCGAGTTGGACAGCATGTGCACTTCGTCGATGATGTAGACCCGAAACTGACCCCGGAACGGGGTGAACTTGACGTTCTCGCGAATCTCCCGCACATCGTCCACACTGGTGTTCGACGCGCCGTCGATTTCGACGACATCCACCGACGTCCCCTGCGTAATTTCCTGACAATTTGCACAGGTGTTACAGGGGGACCCGGTTGGCCCCTGTTCGCAATTGAGCGCCTTCGCGAGGATCCGCGCGACCGTCGTTTTCCCCACGCCGCGCGTGCCCGAAAACAAAAACGCGTGGGCGATCCGCTTGGTGGCGATCGAATTCATCAGCGTCTGCACGACGTGCGACTGCCCGATGACGTCGTCAAACGTTCCGGGCCGGTATTTTCTTGCGGAGACTTGGTAATCCACTTTGCCAGACTCTCGCGACTCATACGAGTGGGCGCCGAGCAAGAAACTCGATGCCTGGGGAGACAGGCGTACCCACTTCCCGCTCAGCAATCAAAATAAGTGGGGCCAGGTGATCCTGCGGCACACAGAACGAACCGCTTACCGTTGCTTCCTTCCGGACCTGGCGGGGTTCACAGGGTTCTGTTGCACAGGGCCCGGCCCCGAGGACTTCGTGATCCGGCAGAGAGGAAAGGCACATCCCACCGCATCACCTTGCGATGGCGATTGAACGTTCACGCCTTCCCAATCTTACATGGCACGTTTGATGGCGGAGAGGGTGGGATTCGAACCCACGGTCCCGTTGCCGAGACGCATGCTTTCCAAGCATGTCGATTCGTCCACTCTCGCACCTCTCCGCGATCGGACGACTTCAAGGGGAGGCATCTTATCACGCAGGTCGGTGGGCGGCAAGGTAAGGAGCCCGCTTCTCGTCGATCGGATTCGATCCGGAAACGGCTAGGCGGCTAAGACCACGACATGGCCCAGACCGCCACGAGAGACGATACCTGGCCGAGTGGTCACCATTGACCCCTTTCGCGTGCATTCCTATACTGCGGAACAATTTCAGCGGAGGTACGTGATGAAAATCCTGGTCGGGATCGGCGTCGTGATCCTGCTCCTCTTGATCCTGATCATCGCTTTGCCTTTTCTCATCGACTTGAACAAGTATCAGGATCGATACCGCCCCTTGATTGAGGAGGCGCTCAACCGCAACGTCGAACTCCAGGATATCCGTCTGACCATTTGGCCGCGCATCGGCGCCCGAATCGGCGGGTTTGTGGTCCAGGATGATCCGTCGTTCCGCACCGGGCCTTTCGCTTCTCTTGCCTCATTGGATGTCGGCGTCAAGCTCCTGCCGCTGCTCAAAGGCCGAGTCGATGTGGAAGAGATCACCCTGCGCGATCCGGTCATTTTGGTCCTGAAAAATTCGCAGGGCCAGCTCAACATTTCCACCATCGGCGCCAAGCCCACGGCTCCTGCCGCGCCGACGAAACCCGAGGCCCCGGGACAGCCGGCCGGCAGTCCGCTCCAAGCGCTGGCACTCTTTGCCGTCGATCGGGTCTCCATTGATGGCGGGAAACTGACCTATCGTGACGAGTCGACCCCGAAGCCGACCGAGTACACCGTGAACCAGCTCGAATTTCTGTTGACTTCGGTCCATCTCGGCGACAGTCCCACGGTGCACCTGGGAGCCACCGTCCTGCCCCATAACCTTTCCGTGCACCTTGATGGCACCCTCGGTCCACTCGTTGAAACGCTGGACGTGAAATCATTCACGTTCAACCTCGGCCTTGGCAAGGTGGCGATGGGCCTGAAGGGACGTGCGGTTGGTGGGAACCTGGATGCCACGATCAATGCGCTGCAAATCGATACGGCCGATCTCCCTGTCGCATTGCCGCTGACCAAACCCGTCCAGGTCAAGGATCTGCATCTCACGATCCATGCCCCGTATCCGATATCCCCCGACACCCCTCCTGCCAGCCAGGTGGACGTGACTGATCTCGGCCTGACCCTGGTCATGGGCGGGTCCGCCATCAACGTCAAGGGCACGGCCACGAAGGGTCTGGCCAATGTCACTGCGGCGTCGGCCAGCATCAATTCCTCGGACCTTCCGGTGGCCATCCCACTGGCCAAACCAGTCGAAGTGAAAGACCTGCACATGAACATCCGGGCCAAGTATCCACCCAAAGAAGGGACCGCGCCACTTGAGCTGGCAGAGGTACCGAACCTGGGCCTGACGGTCGCCTTGGGAAGCTCACGGGTCGAGGTGAAGGGATCGGTCCTCGGCGGATTGGCGAAGGTGACAGCGACCTCAAAACTCGTGAATACCGCCGATCTGCCCATCGTGCTGCCGCTGAAAAAGCCCGTGGAAATCAAAGATCTCCAGGCGGCAGCCGAAATGAAGGGCCAGGAGGCGCGACTCACCAACCTCACCCTCCAACTCTTCGGAGGCTTCCTTCGCGCACAAGGCACACTGGGCCTGGGCACTCCAACCCCGCCGTTCACGGGCACCGTCTCGCTGCAAGGCCTGCAGGTCGGACCGGCGCTCCAGGCTGTGGGCACCGATCAGGTCTCCCTCAGCGGCACCGCCAATGCCGAGCTGGCGCTTAGCGGGCGCGGGTTTACTCATCCGGATCTCGTGAAGGCCCTGGCAGGAACCGGCCGCATGTCCGTCAGAGAGGGCAAGATCGAGGGGATCAATCTCCTGCAACAGGCTGCGATGTTACTGAAAGTCGTCGGCGTATCTTTGGACACTGTCAAAGCGACGGCGTTCTCCACCATCGAAAGCGATATTGTCGTCAAACAGGGATTGATTGGCCTGCAACGAGTGTTGATTGACAGCCATGATTTCCAGGCGACCGGTGGCGGTACGATCGGCCTCGATCAATCACTCGACATGAAACTGCATCTGAATCTGTCTCAGGCCCTGAGTCAGAAAATCGCCGCCGGCTCGCCCATTGCGAAGGTCGCCATGACCAATGGGCGCCTCTCGCTGCCACTGGTGATTACCGGAAGCACCCAAGCCCCCTCCTATGGACTCGACACCAAAATGTTCGCGGGGAAAGTCCAGGAACAGGTGAAGGAAAAGGTCAAAGGCGCGGTGGGAGACCTCCTGAAAGGGTCGGCGAAGCCGGAGGACCTCAAAAAGCAGGGCAAGGATCTTCTCAAGGGATTGTTCGGACGGTAGGGAGAGGGTGGAGGAGACATGTCACTGGCCAATTTGATTACCCAATACGCCGTGCAATACGGCTTTCGCATCATGGGGGCAGTCGTCGTCATTATTGCCGCCCTCTTCGTGGCCAATTCAGTGGGTCGTCTCTTCGAGCGTTGGCTGAACAAACAGGATCTGGAGCCGCCCCTTCGCCTGCTGCTCCTGCGACTCCTTAAAGCCCTGTTGGTCATCCTGGGCGTGCTCATCGCTCTGGATCAACTCGGCGTGCAAATCGCGCCGCTGGTGGCGGGCCTCGGTGTCGCGGGTCTGGGTGTCGGGCTTGCGTTGCAAGGGGTGCTCAGCAATGTCGTGGCGGGGCTCTCGATTATTTTCACGAAGCCCTACCGGGTCGGCGAACACATCTCCCTCTTGGGCGTCCATGGCGATGTCGCAAAAATTGATATCTTCACCACCACGCTCCTGCATCCCGACCATTCCAGAATTGTCATCCCGAACCGCAAAGTCGTCGGAGAAATTCTGCACAACTTCGGAACGATCCGGCAATTGGACCTCTCCATCGGCGTGTCCTACCAGACCGATATCGAAACCACCCTCCGCGTGCTGCGCGAGCTCGTCGCCAGGCACCCGAACGTGCTGCAGGATCCTGTCCCGATCATCGGTATTGCCGCCTTTGCCGACTCCTCCATCACCCTGTCCATTCGGCCCTGGGTGCCGGTGGCTTCCGTCGGATCTGCGCACAGTGAACTGAACCAGGCCATCATTCAACGATTACGAGCCGATGGCGTGGACATTCCCTTTCCGCAACGTGAAGTGCGCCTGCTGAATCCTTCGTAATCCAGCAGCAAACGACCCTATCATCGGCCCTATCCCTTCCACGGGTTAGGGCCCCCGCGTGGCTTGTTGCGCCTGCGTAGATATGCTAGTGTAGCCGCCTTTCGATAGCAGACGACTGCGGCACAGGAGACGATACCATGAGCAGGCACACGGATCTCGATCGCACCCGACGCTCGGAACGCACCCCGGCTACGCTCGCCGAGACGGACTCGGACGCCGCGCTCGCCGACGATCCCGCAGCGGGCAATAATCTCGACAAGATCCGCGACATCCTTTTCGGCGCCCAGGTCCGCGATCACGAGCGCCGCTTTACCAAACTTGAAACGCAATTATTGGCAGAGGCCGCGCAACTACGTAACGACCTCAAAGAGCGCTTCGCGTCGCTGGAACAATACATCCGCACCGAGGTCGAGCAGGTGACGGGACGGTTGAACGCGGAGGAGCAGGGCCGCGCGAATGCCGTCGGCGCTCTGACCGCGGAGCTGCAGACTCTCGCCGGGGTCCTCCAGCAGACGGCCGCTCAGCTGCGGGAGCAGAGCGAACAGGCACACCGCGACCTGCAAAACCAACTGCACAATCAGGCGACCTCACTCACGGGTGAGTTTACGCACCAACATGCGACCTTGTCGGCGACGCTCGATCAAGCCGTACAGCAGCTTGCACATCAGAAGACAGACCGGACAGCGCTGGCGACCTTGTTTCAAGAACTCTCGCAGAGGCTTTCGCATGATCAGCCTCCCCAACAGGCCTAAGCCCCCCTCCATGCCTGAACGGTCACGGCCTGCCTTGTTCTCACAGAGCCGCACCGGTTGCTGCCCCATGTTCTCTACGGGGCATCTTCTTCATCACGATGAACCAGGATACCGGTATGGCGCAGTCACGTAACGCCGGCACCACACCGGGCGAACAGGACTATGCCGAACTGCGCAGCCTTCTGCTCGCGCCCGAACAGACACGTCTGGAGCAGCTGCGGGAACAGGTCGAGCACATCGATCTCAATGCGCAGAACCTGAGCCGTGTCCTGCCCGACGCCATCGCGCTACGCGGAGAGGGTGATCGCCAATTGACCCACGTCTTGACCCCGCATGTGTCGGAAGCGTTGGGCACATCAGTGCGGAGACAGCCCCATATGATCGTGGATGCCATCGCGCCGATCATGATGCCGGCCATTCGCCAGGCCATCGCCAATGCCTTGCGCAGCATGGTCCAATCGCTGAATCAAACCATCGAACATAGCCTGTCGATCCAAAGCTTGAAGTGGAGAGTGGAAGCGCTGCGTACCGGCAAACCGTTCGCAGAAATCGTCCTGCTGCATACGTTGCGTTATCGGGTTGAACAAGTCTTTCTCATCCACTCACAGACCGGACTGCTGCTGGCGCATGCCGCCGGCGATTCCGTCGCCGTGCAGGATCAGACTCTGATATCCGGCATGTTGTCGGCCATCCGCAGCTTCGTCCAGGACTCCTTCGGTGCCGCGCCGGATCAGGTGCTGAATACCTTGCAGGTCGGTGAGCTCACGGTCTGGATCGAACAGGGACCGGCCGCGATTCTCGCCGCGGTCATTCGCGGCACCCCGCCGGAAAACCTGCGCCTGCATCTTCAAGATATCCTCACGCGGATTCACGCCGAACGGTCGGAGGCCTTGGCCCGGTTCACCGGGGATGCCGCCACCTTCGCCAGCGTCACACCACTACTGGACGAGTGTTTGCGCGCGCAGTTCGAATCACGGCGGCGCGGGATCGCCCCAATGACCTGGGTGCTGGTGGTGGTCGCGCTCCTTGTCACTGCCTGGTGGGGCTTGTCGTCCTACCAGGAGCGCCAACGCTGGCAGGCCTACCTCTCCCATCTGGCAATGGAGCCCGGACTGATCGTCACCCACGCTGAGTCGGAAGGCCGCCGCTATCGGCTGACCGGTCTTCGAGACCCCCTGGCCGCCGATCCGGTTGCCCTTCTGCAGGACAGCGGCGTGGACGCAAGTCGCGTGGAATCGACATGGCAAGCGTACTATGCGCTGGACCCGACGTTTATTCTGAAACGCGTGGAATTCGTTCTCTCGCCCCCGCAGACGGTGCAGCTATCCCTCGAAGGAAGCCGTCTGACAGCCGGAGGGACGGCCCCGGCGGACTGGATCAGGCAAAGCCGAACATTGGCCCGCGCGTTACCCGGCCTCGATGGGTATGACGACCGGCGCCTTGTGAGCCGCTCACTTGACGTGCTGCGTCAGCAGTTAACCGAGACCTCGATTTTATTTGAGCAGGGACGCAGCAACCTGGCCTCGCCGGCCCAACTTCAGGATGTCCGGCGCATCGGCGAACTGCTTCGGCAGTTGGACGACATGGCCCGCCTTGTCGGCGCCGCCGTGACCGTCTCCATCGTCGGCCAGACCGACATCGTGGGAGGGCCGAGCCTCAACCGACGCCTCAGTGAGAGTCGCGCCCGAGCGGTCCTCGACGCGATCCACCCCGCATCCTTTCAGGCCCTCACGTTTCAGACGAGGGGCATGACCCCGGAGACCGAATTACAACGGGCGACCCCGGCCGTGGCCCATCCGCAGTATCGGCGAGCCTCACTGGACGTCACGATTCAGCCGCTGCCGTGAAAGACTTCCACCATGATTGAGAAAAAGATCTGCATGCTGGGCGCGTTTGCCGTGGGAAAAACCAGTTTGGTGCGGCGGTTCGTCAGCAGCTGCTTTTCTGAACAATACCACACGACTATCGGCGTCACCGTCGATAAAAAGTCGACGACGATAGACGGGACCCCCCTCACCATGGTCCTGTGGGATCTCTACGGAGAGGACGAGTTTCAAAAACTGCGCGCGTCGTATCTGCGAGGATCCTCCGGGTACCTCCTGGTTCTTGACGGGATGCGGCGAGCGACACTCGATATCGCCGTGCACATCCAGGAACGGGCAACCGACACCCTCGGTCCGGTGCCGTTCGTCGTCCTGATCAATAAGCACGATCGACGAGCGGAGTGGGATATCACCGAACAAGACCTCGCGCAGTTGACGCAGCGGGGATGGTCATTCGTGATGAGCAGCGCCAAAACCGGGCAAGGCGTGGAAGACGCCTTCACAACACTGGCTCGCGCAATGCTGACACCAGCAAACTCTTCACCCATAGCCGGGAACATCCATGGCTCCTGACATGTCACTCCGCGCGCCGGACTTCTTGTGCGCCACGTTGCTGGAGCGATTGCAGTTCGTCGTCCTGGAGCATATTGCCGGCACGCACTTTCGCGTCCTCGGCCATCCCTCTTCATGGCTGTTTCGCCTGTATCCGGAGGCTGAATCCGGACTGGAACTGTCCGTCGACACCCGCACACCCGTGCTGCATAATTTTCTCGCCGATGCGGCGGAGGTGTGGCAGACCGGCGAGACACGCATCGGCCGATCCGGGTTCTGGACTGAACAGACCGCCTTCGACGTGCCCTGGCATTTTGAAGCGTTAGCCCTCCGCGAAGGAACCAGCCGTCTGTTGGTCATCCAGCACAGCACCGCAGCCTATGAACAACAGGCCTCCATACTCCAACGAGCTCGGGACCAGGCACTCCACCAGCATGAGCACGAGCGCGGACACCAGCGCACGCGGCAGACTCTCACCATGCAGCTGGTGGATATGGAACGGTCGCGGGATGATGTAGCGGCCATCCTGCAGGAGCTGGGGCTCGCCACGCTGCTGATCGACCAGGCCGGGCAGGTACGCTTTGTGAGTGCCTCCGCAGCCACTCTCTTGGAATTGCCCTCGCCTCTCGTCAACCCTGGACTACGGTGGGATCAGTTGCTCCCTCTCACGAAAGCCGAGCGGCTGACGGTGCAGGCGCTCCTTGAACAACCGATCGCGCAACGGGAACGCGTCCGCGGCCACATCGACACGCCCGGGGGACGGCGCCTCTGGCTCGAAATCGAGCTGCACGACGACCCGCGGGACAGGCGGAGTAAAATCGCGTTTCTCCATGACATGACGGATGTCTATCATCTCCGGCGTCTGCTGGAGTTGAAAGCGCACTATCACGATCTCATCGGGAAAAGTCGCGGCATGACCCAGATCTATGAACAGATCCAAGACCTGGCCCGCGTGGATTCGACGGTCCTGATCGAAGGTGAGACGGGAACGGGGAAAGAACTGGTCGCCCGCGCCTTACACCAGGCCAGCCCGCGCCGCACAGGGCCCTTTATTGCCGCTAACTGCGCAGGCCTGACGGATTCCCTCCTCGGCAGCCAACTCTTCGGGCATAAAAAAGGGGCTTTTACCGGCGCGATCGACGACCAGCAGGGACTCTTCGAAGCCGCGCAGGGCGGCGTGCTCTTCTTGGATGAGATCGGCGACATTCCCCATACGGTTCAAACCAATTTGCTTCGAGTGCTGCAGGAAAAGGAAGTGACCCGACTCGGTGAGACCAAGCCGAGAAAAGTGAACGTGCGCGTCCTGACGGCAACGCACCACAATCTGACCCAGGACGTGGCCAAGGGGACCTTTCGCGCCGATCTCCTGTACCGCATTCGAGTCGCTCGCATTCATCTTCCCCCGCTGAGGGAGCGCAAGGAGGATATCCCGCTGCTCGTCACCTCCTTCCTCGCCGAAGGGCGGGCCAGCATGGGCAAAACGATCCATCGAGCAAGTCCGACAGCGATGGCGGCCCTGATGGACTACCACTGGCCCGGCAACGTGCGGGAGCTCAAGAGCACCATCGAATGCGCGATGATTCACGGCAAAGGCGACACGCTCGAGGCAACGGATCTTCCGCCGGAGCTTCGGGAGAAGCCGGCAGACCTTGCGCCTGAACCAACCGGCCAGAGTGACGAACGCAGTCGATTCGTCTCCGCCCTCGGACAGGCCCGTGGCAATCGCACCAAAGCCGCACGCCTTCTCGGCATGAGCCGCGCCACCTTCTACCGCCGATTGACTGAACTCGATCTCCCGACCAGCTAGACGCCTACTAAACCCGACGTTCCGCCGAAGGTGTCTCACACCGTCTCCCGCGAGACAATGCAAGACGATGTGAGATGTCTCGTCCAGTCATCAGCCTCCCGCCGATCGAGTCAGCCGTCACGCTGATCCAGCGCGCTGGCTCATCTTGATGCACCGTCCGCGGACACAGGCATGGAGCTTGTAGAAGCCACCGGACAAACCACTGCGTGCAATCCTGTGCGGTCACCGCGTAGGACTTCTTACAAAGGAGCATCAAGATCAGCGATGGATAAAGTATTTCCGCTTTCCACCCCTCGACCGGACCAACCGACGCCGCGCGAGCAAGAGATCCTGAACCACATCTGGGCAGGATTGACGAGCCAGGAGATTGCGGCTCGCCTGCAGATTGCTCCCAAAACGGTGGAATCTCATCGTGCCAACTTGTTGAGAAAGTTTCGTGCGGCCAATGCCGCCCAACTGCTACGCCTGGCCTTGCTGGAAGGCCTCCTTTCCGTTCCGTCAACGGAATGCGCGCCGGACGGCAAACGCGCGTCAGAGAGCGTAACAGCATCGCGAAGACTCACGAGCCTCAAATGAAGACGGCCTCCGTCACCTGTGCGCTCGAGTCGGCACACACACCGCGCATGCCGGCGGAGGGATTCACAACCATCCACGCCGTGTCATTGTGACACAACGTGAATCTCCGGCTTCGCGATGAGCGGTATCGAGAGGTCTACCGCGACAAGGCTTCCACCCTGTGATCGCATGCATGGTTATGGCCGGAGCGCGTCGGGGCGTTGTCTCCGCGCGGCGACAGCGGCTGACCAATGCGTATACCTGCATGGGGGACAGCCGGATGCAGACGAACAGAGCGGGAAGAAAAGTTGATCTCCTACGAAGATTCAAATATACAACGCGAACGGGTTTCACTCATCAGGCAACCGGCACACCGTTGCCATTCGCAAGCCTCAGGAGGATGGAATGATGCGACGCTTTGAATGTTTCCTTCTTGCACTGCTCACGCTGGCGCTCACGGCTTACGGCGTCAGAGCCGAAGCACCGGCTCCGACGGATGCCGCAGCCGCCGCGCCGACACTGGACTCGGTGACACTGAAGGATGGTACCGTCATTTACGGACGTGTCCTCGGCATGATCGCCGACGAGTTGCACATCAAGACCGGGTTTGGTCCCACCGCCGGCGAGGATATCGTGAAGATCATGTGGCCGAACGTGGCCAAACTGGTCGTGAATCGTCCCATTCCCTTCAGCCTCAAAGAGGGCACCACGGTGGTCGGCACGGCCCAGCCCGGTGAACCGGGCACACTCACCTTGCAAGCCGCTCCGATGGGTACCCCGATGGCCGTCCCGCTCGATGCCGTCGTGGGCATGAACCAGCCTGCCGTGATTTATACCGGCGCCCTTCAAGCAGGATACTCGCAAACCACCGGCAACAGTCATCTCCGCAACGGCAGTCTGCTCGGCGAAATGTCCGCCCGCAGTGAGTCGCTGCGCTTGACCATCCTCGGCCGGTACGTCTACGGAGACAATTCCGGAAATCTCATCGTGCGAAACAGCCGCGGCACCATCAAGCTTGACTTCTTTCTGACGAAGCGGTTGTATTGGTTCGCCTCTGCCTATTTCGAGCAGGACACCTTTCAGGACCTGAAGCTGCGTACGGCGCTCGCGACCGGGCCTGGATATCAACTCCTTGACCGTGGCGACCTGACCGGGTTCTTCAAAGACATGACGCTCTGGGCGGAAGCCGGCGCGGCGTACTTCAATGAAGATTTCAAGCTCGCCAACGACAAGTCGAGCACCCGAGGACGATGGGCCGTCAAATGGAATTGGCCGCTCTGGGGCGGCGATCAAGTCAGCCTGTACCACTTCCAGGAAGGTTTCCAATCGCTGGCCAATTCCAAGGATCTCTACCTCACGGCTGACACCGGGTTGCGATTCAAAGTGTGGGGCGGACTGGTCAGCGGATTCCAATGGACCATGCGGTACAACAAGAATCCACCGCCGGGTGTGTCGGATACCGATAACCTCTACCTAATCACGCTGGGATACAGCTTCGACACCAGTCGAAAACAATAAGTCCGAGACGGTTTGGGGATCTATTCGGCTCACACAAGGAGGGTGCACAATGGGCATGATGAGTGAGTTCAAAGAATTTGCCGTCAAAGGGAATGTGATCGACATGGCCGTGGGGGTCATCATCGGCGGGGCATTCGGGAAAATCGTCTCCTCCGTGGTCAGTGATATTCTCATGCCGCCCATCGGTCTCCTCATGGGGCACATGGATTTCTCCAGCCTCTTTATTCCCTTGAGTGAAGAGACCAAAGGGAAATCCCTCGCCGCAGCCAAAGCCGCCGGTGCCGCCACGATTAACTATGGCGTCTTTCTACAGACCCTGCTCGACTTCACGATTCTCGCGTTTGTGATTTTTTTGGTCGTCAAACAAATGAACCGTTTTAAAAAGGCCACGCCTCCCGGCCCCCCACCGGCGCCGCCGAAGGAAGAAGTGTTGCTGACCGAGATCCGTGATCTGCTCAAGAATCAGCGTCGTTAACCATAGGCCGTTCGCCCCTGCCGCTCGGGCATGTCCGGCTTGTCTGACTGTTCTGTAAGGAGGATTGCATGAAACACGTTTGCGTAGTTCCCGCGCTGCTGAGTGCTGTGATGCTCGCAGCCTGCACATCCGCACCGGCACCCAACGACTCAGCGAGTCGGGCACTCAATGAGATGAAGGCCGTGGCCAGGCCCATCCCGCCCAAACCGGATCCGCGCGATCTCCGGATCGCCGAACTGGAACATCAGAAGGCCGATCTCGAAGGAGAGTTGGGGCGCCTGCGTTCATCGAGCGCCGCCGACTTAGATCGGTCCAAGGCCCGGATGACCGAACTGGAGAACCAGCTCAACCAGCGCGACCGGGAATTGGCGGACCTTCGGAACGCCGCCGGCGACAAGGACCGGCTGGCAAGCCAATTGTCCGATGCAGACCGGCAGTTGTCCGCCAAGGATCACGAGCTGGCGGGTTTGAAACAGGGCGCCAAAGACAACGACCGGCTGGCCGCCGAATTGGCCGCATTGCAAGCGTTGCTCGCCACGAAGGACCAGGAGCTTGCCGGTCTGAAAAACAATGCCGGCGATCGCGATCGGCTTTCGTCCGAGCTCGCACAGGCGAAACAACACATCGCCGAGCTCGAGCGCCAACTCAATGGAAAGGATCAGGAACTGGGCGCGCTGAAGGGTGCGGCCGGTGACCGTGATCGGCTGGTGGCCGATCTGGCCGCGGCCAAGCAGCGAGCCTCGGACCTCGAAAGCGAAATCGCGCGCAGAGACCATGAGATGGCGGGTCTGCGTGGGGCGCTCGATCAACAAAAGACCAGTCTCGCCGAAGCGAAGAACGATTTGTCGAAACTCCTCCAGGCCGAGGTGTCCAAGGGCAATGTGACGATGAAACAACTGGGTGATCAGCTCACCCTCGGTTTAGCCACGACCTTGCTGTTCGATTCCGGGGAGGCCACCTTGAAGCCGGGGGGAGCCGACGTGTTGAATCGTATCGGCAGCGTCCTCAAGAACTATCCGGATCGCTCAATCCATGTAGCGGGACACACGGACAATGTGCCGATCAAGGGACGATTGGCCAAGCGATTCCCGACGAACTCGGAGCTCTCCCAGGCGCGAGCCGAAAGCGCACGCCAGGCTCTGACAGAGGGGGGCATGGCCGCCGATAAAATCAGCGCCACAGGTCATGCCGACAGCCGACCCATCGCGAGCAATTCAACGGCCGAGGGACGGCAGAAAAATCGGCGTGTCGAAATCGTGGTCGGACAGTAGTCCTCGCCCATCACACGTGGTACGCCTTGCGTCCATCCCAAGAACACGCTAGAGTACCTGGCGTGTTCTTGGGGCGTGCATGGTTGTCACCCGATTCGTTAGGCACGCAGTGCGCACACCGGCCGATCAGCATCAACCAGATCGGCTTCCGTCGTCTGAGGCTTGCTGCCCATCTAAATAGATCTGTGACGACTATCGCCCCCTCCGCCATGTGCATCAGTCGTTCCGCTGACCAGGGAGAGATCGTATGAGACGAGCTGTGTGGGCGCTCATGGTTCTCGGTGCCCTCGTTCCAGCCTGTGAAACCGTTCCTCGGCCACAGCCTGTCGCGCCCGCGCCACCGGGCGGGGATGCCAAACTCCTGGCGCTTCAACAGGAGCGAGAGCAACTTCTGACGACGCTCGGCGAATTCCATGATCGTATTCGCGATCTTGAAAGTAAATTGGGAGATCGCCAGAACCAGCCGGCCACGGCTTCCTACGACCAGTTGCTGAATGCAAAGGATGCGGAATTGGCCGAGCTGCGCCGGCTCACACCTGAACACGACAAACTCGTCAGCCAGTTCACCATGGCCAACAACGAATTACTGCAGGCCCGTCAGCGCATTGGGACCCTGGAACAACAACTGGCGACACGAGAAAAAGACCTCGCCGCTCTTCAAGGCCGCTCCACCGCTGTTTCCGATCTCGAAGTCGCTCGACGCCGAATCACGGATCTGGAAGCCCAGGTGGCTCGGCAGGATCACGATCTCCGCACCGTCAAGTCTGAAAATGCCGAACGAGACAGTCTCGCTGCCCAATTACAAACGGCCACGGCCACGATTGATTCGTTAAAAGCGCGCATCAGCGTGCTGGACCAACAGCTCAGAGACCGGGAGCAAGCTTTTGAAACGGTTCGCTCCCGCCTCATGGAACGGGACAAGCTGGTGCCGCAATATAATGCGATGATCGCGGAGATTTACCAGGCCCGACACCGGATCGCCGCTCTCGAACAACGTCTGAATGAAAAGACCCGCGAGCTTTCCCCGCGCCAGAAGGCTGCCCAAGGGACTACGGCTTCGCGAGACCCCGGAACGCCCTCCAATAGAAACAGCGGATCCTTCGAAAAGGAGGCCGGCCGCACAGGAGGTCTCTCACCCACAAGTCCCTCTCAGTCTGCGGCTCGTGAAGCGAGCTTTGCGGCCATGAAGGAGGAGATCCTGAAGGTGCTCCCGAGCGACAACGGGCAGAAGGCGATCTCGGTGAAGCAGGATGGAAGCCGATTGACGATCGCGCTATCGAGCAACTGGCTGTTTGCCTCCGGCGAGGCCGCGTTGACCCCTGAAGGCATGACCATGCTCAAACGCATCGGCACCGTGCTGGGACCGCTTTCAGACAAGTTCGTCCAGGTGGCCGGCCACACGGACAATCAAGCGCTCAGCAAAACGCTTCAGAAAACGTTTTCAGATAATAAGGCGCTGTCGTCGGCTCGGGCTGAAAATGCTCGCCGGGCATTGGTGACCGGAGGGATGCCTCCGGAACGAACCAAAGCGGTCGGTTTGGCCGACTCCAGGCCCATCGCGTCCAACACAACCGAACAGGGCCGCCAGAAAAACCGCCGCCTCGAATTGCTCATTGTGCAGGGCCCTACCGTCGCATCTACGACGGGGAAACTGATTGACGACCGGGATCGTCTCGCCGCATTGGCCCCCTCATACTAGGCCGCCCCTCGCGACCCTGCCTTACAATTGACAGACCCCCGTTTGCACGGTGGCCACGGAGTCACCGGCCACCGTAGCCAAAATCTTGTAGTGCCCTAATCCGAGTTCCTTGCCGTAGGCTTCTCCGACCAGCACATCCTGCACATGCTGGTGGTCGGAGGCCCGGAAATAGGATCGCCCCTCTTTCAAACCATCAAACTCATGTCCTTCCAATGTCCTGATGAGCGCGGGCGCCTCGGTTGTGCCTGCCCGCTGAATCGCTTCAAGGATCTGCGTCATGGCGGCGTACCCCAGATAACAGCGCGACGTGGGGGTATGGCTGTATTTCTCCACGACACCTTGGATAAATCGTCTGGATCCATCGGTATTCACTTTGGGGTCCCAGATAAGCCCCCAGATACCGGCGTTGTTCGCATAGCCGAGGGGACGACCAATTTGTTCGCCGGCGATCATCCCACCGACACCGATTTTGTCCTTGGCTAACTCCAACTTGGTGTAGGCTTTGAGCGCGTGGACCAGATCCCATCCATAGAGGTTCAGCAGCACCAGCGTCGGGCGCTTGTCCTTAGCCGCAGTGAGTGCCGACGTGAACTCTGTCGAACCGAACGGCATCAGTGTTTCGCCCACAAATTCCACCCCATGGGTGAGACCGGTCGACACCATAGCCTGGGCCATCGCTTTTCCGTCCATGGAGCTGGTCGTGATCATGAACCACCGGGTGCCGTAGGCTTTCACCAGCTGCGGAACAACGGCCTGCGCCAACATGGACGCATGGGGCATGAAAACGAAGGTGTGGGAATTACAAGCAGCCCCAGTCAATTCAGGCAAATGTGACCCCGTGACCATGAACAGCTTGTTCTCGTTCTTCGCGAACTCCGACACAACGAGCGCGCACTCAGCATTGAATGTTCCCATCAAGACATCGACACGATCGTCCTGCACAAATTTCGTAGCGGCCTTGAGGGCTGCATCTGGGTTGGAGGCATCATCCGCCTCCAGGATCGTCACCGGCCGCCCCAATACCCCGCCGCGCTTGTTGAAGAGATCTACCGCGACGTTCGCCCCGTGCACATCGTGGATGGAAGACGTCTTATAGGGGCTCGATAACGGGTCCAGAATACCGATTTTGATCGGCTCTGCCGCCAAGGCGGCTGAGCGCACAAAAGGCACACCGAGCTGGCGCCCGGCGAGATCGCCCAAGAGCAGCGCGCCACCACTCATGGCGAAGATGTGCAGAAAGCGTCGTCGCGAGATAGCACTCATGGTGCCTACCCTTTTCGTTGTTCCGGCATGTTGAATGTGCCCTACGTACACACACGCCTTGGCACCGTTTCAACTCTCATAGCAGAGTCGACGCTGTTTTCACAGCTCGAAGTGGTCGGTGATGTTCTGCCGATGTGGCCTACAATGGCGGCAACAGATCTCACCATCGTGAGCAGCATAGGGGCGCGGGCTAGTGAGCCATCGTGAATGGCTATGTGTGCAGAGCGAGCGGAGACGTTGGGACACTCAACTATCTGTCTACCTGCTAACTGTACTGATCTTCGGTATACACCTGCTTGATTGACCAGAAAACCGCCTCCTTTAATTTCTTAATCTGGGGATCCGGGGGATCTTTCCGGATTTTTTGGAGCTTCCGGTCGAGTGCGAATAACGGTTCAACCGACCGCCGATCCGGCACCCGCCCCAATGCCCAGGCAATCTCCGTTTGCACCACAATGTCGATGCCGGGGGCATCAAGCATCTCCAGCAACGGGGGAACCACTCTGGAATCGCTATGAGTATTGCCCAGATCGCCTAGCCCTTTCGCCGCAGCCGCTTGCAGCTCGGGCTGCTTGGAATGTTTCAAAATGTCGATCAGAACGGGGATGCCCTCCTTCCCCATGTTCCCCAATGCGACCGCGGCTTGCTTCGCGAGATCTCTGTCCTTCAAGGCCTCGGTGAGGTGGGGCAACGCTTCATCCGCGACCATCTCTCCTACGAGGGAAATGATCGTTAATTTCCTGATTTGGCTGGTTTGCGGCGCATCCAGCAATTTGAGGAGGCGATCAGGCTGGCCCCACTCCGCAGTCAAGAGAAGGGGGAACTCATATGTTTCCAATGCTCCCTGCAGCGCATTCATCGCATACAACCCCGGGTCTGGCGCCTGAGCCGACTGAGCAGCTTCGGCAGCATCTTGGAATTCCGTCCGAACCTCCTTCTGCCATTTGATCTTCATGCCACCCAAGGCGTAGGTAATCTGACATGCTGGCCCTTTCCACAAGCGGGACGGCGCATCGGGCAAATCGTTGTCTCCGCCCGCCGACGCCGTGCCCTCCCACGTCTTCCGTTGCTCGCACTTGACCCGGACGACGACATCGTGGGGCTTGCTTGGATCCGAGGCCGTTGCATAGCCGAGTTCACCCATGCGCTTCATCACCACGTCTAGAATTCCCTGGGCATTGGTAGCCCCTTTGTCTGTGAGGGCCAATGCCTCAATCAACACCGTTTGAATCGCCCCTAATTCTTTCTTTTGTACGTCCGTAAAATAGTCTCGATAGGCCTCGACGGAAAGAGGGAAGCCGCACAACAGAATGAGATACCCAACTGCAGCGGTCACAGACTGGCGGTTCATACGGTATCCCCCTTTCTTTCGGAGAACATTCGGATGGTGGCATGGTGAGTCCTGCCTGCGACTCATTATACCGTTCCTTATGCAGGGCAGTGCCAGGAAAGACCTCTCATCACGGTGAGATGGAACCCCGTGATAGATGCCTCGCCACTCAGAAGCTATTTTCCGGACTAGTGCCGCTCAGGATGACATCTCAACGCCAGGTCCCCACCTGCGTATGGGTTGACAGGCAGATACGATCGACGGTACAAAATGTCATTATTCATCGTGCTTTTACACATGTGCATCCATTCCTTACGCACCATCGGTGAGCAGCCTAGTACTCAGCGTCACGCGAGAGTGGCGGAACTGGCAGACGCGCGAGACTTAGGATCTCGTGGGTAACCGTGGGGGTTCAAGTCCCCCCTCTCGCACCACCCTCTATGGCCTGGCGTGACGCACCAAACATTATCGGACTTGGAGGACGTGAATAGACTTATGAAGATGGAAATGACCGAACTCGGCCCCATGAAGCGAGCGCTCAAGATCGAAGTTCCTGCTGACGAAGTGAATCTGCGTTTTGTTCAGGCTTACTCTGAATTGAATCGGCAAGTTCGCATTCCCGGCTTCCGCCCTGGAAAAGCTCCTCTCCAATTGCTCGAGAAGCGCTATGCGAAAACGATTGAAGAAGATGTCATCCGGAGCTTAGTGCCGGATTATTATGATCGAGCCATCCGCCAGGCGGGAATCGTTCCAGTTCTTGTAGAAATCCCACCGTTGGAACGGGTCAAGGTCAAGAAAGACTCCCCGTTTAGCTTTACGGCCACCGTTGAAATCAAGCCGACGATTGAGCTTCGGGATTACAAAGCTCCGAATCCGATCTCTCTGAAACAAGATCAGCGAACCGTCACCGATGAACAGGTACAAAAGGCTCTCGAAGTCCTTCGCGAGCAAATGGCTCAGCTCCATCCGGCTCCAGCCGGCACGACATTGGCCGACGGAGACTATGCTGTTATAGACATTGACGGCGCAGTGGATGGGACCGCTCTTGATGGGACAACCAAGACGGGACACCTTCATAAGATGGGCTCTCACGCCTCCGTCCTGGGAATCGATGTTGAACCGCACCTTCTCGGGAAAAAGGAAGGTGACGTCATCACCATTCCTCAGGCCTATCCGGCGACACATCCCGATACACGAGTGGCTGGGAAAACCGTCAACTTTCGCTGCACCGTCAAGTCGATCAAGCGCAAACAACTTCCGGCGCTCGACGACGAATTTGCAAAGGATTGCGGCCCCTATCAATCTTTGCAGGAAATTCGAGAGAAGCTCCAGGCTGAAATGGACCGGGCTTTGAAAAAGGATATCGAGGATTCCTACAAAGATACAATCTTAAAGCGACTGGCCGAAACTCACCACTTTGATCTCCCCGGAACACTCGTAGAACGAGAACTCTCCGCCATGGTTCGCCAGCAATTGCAGTCCCGGCAACGAAAGGCCACTGATGGGACGGAGGCTTCCCCCGCGCTCTCGCAAGCCGACGAAGCCAAACAGCTACAAGAAGAATATCGCCCGGAGGCTGAACGTCGCGTGAAGGTCGGGCTCATCTTGGAAGCGCTGGCAACGAAAGAAAACATCACGGTGACCAATGAGGATCTCAGCAACGAAATCACGCGGCTCGCTGCTGAAGTGAAACTCTCCGTCGAGGAAGTCACCCGCATGATTCAAGCCGGTGGTCAAGACACGCTGAATGACCTTCGCTCAAGAATCTTGGCTGACAAGGCATTGGATTTTGTATACAAACACGCGATGATTCAGGGCTGACATCTCCGAATACCTGGAGTCGCGGGCATTGAAGGTCGGGGGGGCATCAACAAATCCCGGCGGGATGAGTATGGTAAACTGAAGAGTTTCCACCTGTTAGTCCTCTAGCGGAAAGGATTCGGCCGAATGCTAGTTCCGATTGTTGTTGAGCAAACAAACCGCGGTGAGCGTGCCTACGACATTTATTCCCGCCTTCTCAAGGACCGCATCATCTTTCTCGGCGCTCCGATCGATGACGTGTTCGCTAACCTAATTATTGCCCAGCTGCTGTTCCTGGAAGCAGAGGATCCGGAAAAGGATATTAATCTGTACATCAATTCCCCTGGGGGAAGCGTCACGGCGGGACTCGGCATTTATGACACCATGCAATACGTCAAACCCTCCATTAACACGATCTGCTTGGGGCAGGCAGCCAGCATGGGGGCGTTTCTCTTAACAGCCGGGACAAAAGGAAAACGCTATGCACTTCCCAACGCCCGCGTCATGATTCACCAACCAATGGGCGGATTTCAGGGCCAGGCGACGGAGATCGACATTCATGCCCGGGAGATTCTGAAGATTCGTGAACGCCTGAATGAAATCATGGCGAAACATACCGGACAACCGCTGGATAAAATTTCCCAGGACACCGAGCGGGACTACTTTATGTCCAGTGAGGAAGCCAAACGCTACGGACTGATCGACGAAGTTATCACACGCCCCCTGAAGAGCCTTAAACCCGTGGGATCAACGGACTCAGGGAAAGATGGCGGCAAGAGCTAGTTGACCTTTGGTGTACAGGAGGCAGCATGGCTAAACAGGAAAAGATTGATCGGCACCTGCGCTGCTCGTTCTGCGGGAAAAGTCGGGACGAAGTGCGCAAACTCATCGCCGGTCCCACCGTTTACATTTGCGACGAATGTGTGAACCTATGCAATGACATCATTGCCGAGGACTGGGAAGAAGCGAAGGAGGAAATCTCCTCCAAGCTAAAGAAGCCGGCCGAGATTAAACACCATCTCGATCAGTACGTAGTCGGTCAGGACCGCGCAAAACGCATCCTCTCAGTCGCCGTACACAACCACTATAAGCGGATATCAGCCAAGGATAAGGACGTTGACGACGTCGAACTCCAGAAAGGGAACATTCTGGTCGTCGGCCCGACCGGCACAGGGAAAACCCTCCTGGCCCAGACTTTGGCCAAGTTTCTTGACGTCCCGTTTACGCTCGCCGATGCGACGACACTCACGGAAGCGGGCTATGTCGGAGAAGATGTTGAAAACATCATTCTCAAATTGCTCCAGGCTGCCGACTACGATGTCGAGCGCGCAGAGCGCGGAATTGTGTATATCGACGAAATCGACAAGATCAGCAGGAAAAGCGACAGTCCGTCGATTACCAGGGACGTTTCTGGCGAGGGTGTTCAGCAGGCCCTGTTAAAGCTCATCGAGGGAACGGTCGCAAACGTCCCCCCGCAAGGGGGGCGGAAACATCCGCATCAAGAATTCATTCAGGTCAATACGTCCAACATTCTTTTCATCTGCGGCGGGGCGTTTGTCGGACTTGAACACATTATTGAGCAGCGTCTGAACCGGAAATCGATGGGGTTCGGAGCCGAAGTTCGAGGCCGCAATGATATTCGATTGGGCGAGTTACTGCCGCATGTCCAGCCGGAAGATCTGCTGAAATACGGATTGATCCCCGAATTTATCGGCCGATTGCCGGTCGTCGCTACGCTCGACGAACTCGATGAGCAAGCGCTCATTCGCATCCTCACAGAGCCCAGAAATGCTCTTACTAAGCAGTATGAAAAATTGCTGTCCTTTGAAAAAGTGAAGCTCCGGTTCACTGAAGGCGCCTTGAGTGCTGTGGCCCGAAAGGCCTTTACTCAGAAGACCGGTGCCCGCGGATTACGTGCGATTCTCGAAGAGGCCATGCTGGATGTCATGTACGATGCCCCTTCGCAGAAACAGATCAAAGAAGTTGTGATCACTGAAGACGCCATTAGTGGAAAACATGCGCCGATTCGAATCTTTGAGCAGGACAAAGACGTCAAAAGCGCCTAACCATTTAGAAACATTCACGTATTAAGGTATTCCTGGAAACGGGAGAGGGGGCCTGAGCCCCCTCTTTTTTTGCTCTTTGCAGCGCAGCAGTACACTTCCCCACTCTCTACGACGCCAAAACTCGCAGGTTTCTATCGACAAGTTCGATCCATAAGCTATACTTGCACAAGATGCCTTTCCTCCAAGGTCCCAGATTTTCTAAAGGGCGTATACGTGAAATTTCCAGTTGTATCAAGCTCAAGACACAAGGGTAAGACGCTTGAAATTGATTCCTCCAAGGAATCGGTCACGTTGCTCGGCCTCAACGGCGAACCAATGGGAAGTCTCGGGTGGGATTTTCTTGTCGATCAGATTTTGACCTATCGAAAACCTCAGCAATCCCGTGAGGCCCGTTCCGAACCACGGATTTCCCTTTCTATCCGCGTCAAATATCACACTCCCGATGGAATGCACTTCGAGAGTCGAGCCGGAGGAATCGGCGGCGGCGGTCTCTTTATTGAGAGCGTCGCCCCATTGGCTGTCGGAACCAAACTGGCAATGGAATTCACCCTCCCGGAAGATCCCACCGAGTGGATGTCGGCAAAGGGAGTGATTGCCTGGGTCTGCCCTAAAGCGGACCAGTACACATTTAGCCCCGGGATGGGAGTGCGTTTCACGGATATCGCATCGGAGACCCGCAATCGCGTCTTGAATCTGGTCCATTCGGTAAAGGGCATGCCGCCGAGCGAGTCTCACTAAACACCCTCGACGCACACTTCCAGATCGTAGCAGATCGATGCACTGCAGACCCGCCGAGACCTCACGATGAAATTTCCCATCACTGCCACCCGCGAACACCACGGCAAAACGCTGGACATTGATTGCGAACAGGAAACGGTGTCTTTGTTCGATCACAACGGGCAACAGCTCAGTATTCTGAGCTGGGGCACCCTCATCGACCAGATGCTCGCCGTTGATGAGGATACCCGCTTTGCTCATAGCCGATCGCACCCACGAGCTCCCCTGGCGATCAAAGTACATTGCATCACCGGGGACGGGAAGCATTTTGACAGCCTGACTGGCGGGATCGGCGGAGGGGGATTGTTTATCGAAAGTAGTACGCCCTTGGCGCCAGGCACGGAACTGACCGTGGAATTTGCCTTACCAGACCGGCCAAACCAGAAATTTGCCACGCGCGCGAAGGTCGCCTGGACGCGGTCAAAACCTGAACGTTATCTGCTCTTTCCAGGAATGGGCATCCAATTTACTGACATTGATCCCGAGGCTCAAACCCGACTCACTGACCTCGTCGATTCTCTGAATCGGTGCCGGGCTGTGTCGTAATCTGCCGAATAGCCCAGTGTGCCCATTCACGAACCCTCGGATTCGCATCCCTCTCGGCAACCGCGGACAACACATCCAACACAGCGGCATCCCCCACTTTTCCAAGTCGAAACGCGGCCTCAGCCCGCACACCCGCATCGGCATCGTGCTGTAAAAGCCGCAAGAGACTTGGTAGAGATCTCGTGTCTCCCGTCTCACTGAGAACCGCTGCGACCCCTTGACGCACCTGCGGATTCGGATCTTTTAGAGCCGACTCGAGATCCGTAGAGAAGGAAACAGTCTCTAACCGGAGGAGGGCTCGACTGGCAGCCACCCGAGTCGAAGCATCCGCATCGTGCAGTGCGTGCAGAATCTGCTCCTCATGAGCTGCCGAATGATCAATTTCACCAAGAGCCAACGCGGAGGCCACGCGAACAGACTCGGACGGATCCGCTAACTTCCTCACAAGCACCGCACCGCTCTTTCCGTCACTCACTCGGCCTAGGGCGAGCGCGGCTGCCGCGCGAACACGGGGATCTTGATCCGCCAATGCAGCAAGAAGCGCTGACTCTGCAGATTGGTGGCCGATCTTTCCCAGCGCTTCGGCCGCAGTGCGCCGCACCTCCGGATCAGGATCAGCGAGCAATTCGCTCAATCTGATTGAAACGGATGGCGGAGCGTCCGGTGGGACCTCCACATAACAACCGGTCAAGGCGAAGAAGAGTACGAGTGGCAGTAAGCATGCACGGTATGGCGCGTGAGACGGAAAACAGACAGGACTCATGTGGATTTTAGAATGGCGGGTGCATGCTACATGGAGAGGATTACAGGTGGAATCAGCAGCCCCCCCCTCAGCGCCCAAGGCATGGACATCGGCCCAGCATGGTGAAACGGATTTCCTCCACATCGAGCCGCCGATCTCTGGCACACGAACCGATGTACCGGTCCTTGCTGAAATGTCACAAAAAGTTTCGAGCCGTTAGAGCGGTTTGGCAGGCGCATCTTCGTCCAGCACCGGCGCTTGCTTCGCTGCTTCGATCGACTGTTCCAGTTCCTTTTGGGCGGAATCCATTTCTGCTCGAATCGTCCGCATTTGGGGATCGACTGAACTCCGCACATCCGCGACAGCCTGCCGGAAAGTCCGCACGGCATCTCCCAGTCCCTCGCCCAAGCCCTGCATGTCTTGCGGAGAAAAGGCTGCCGGCTGAGGCTGCGCGGATTTTGCGCGTATGGCAGCTTGCGCAGCCTGTACACGGGCCACCGCATCTTTGTTCACGATCGCAGAAGGGCGCTTGGCCTCCGGCTTGCTTTGGGCCGAAGCAGGCAAGGGGGGGTACTGCCCCCGCATCACCGGTGCCGGAGCCGCCATGCGGTCTTCCATCGTCGGAGGTTGATGACCTTGCGCCACCGCCGACCCGGGAGCAGCCTGAGTCGGCGTCACCATAGCTACCCGAGGCTTAGACGGCTGGGCAGTTTGTGGCCCCTGAGGCGCAGCTGCAGCCATTAAGGCAGCGGTCGTGCCAGGGGTTAACTCCGGCCCAGGCGTATAGGGAGCAGTGGCTTTCAGAGTAGTAGCAGCCTGAGCAACCGGCGCCGGTTGAACTGCCTGGGCCACTTCTGCCACCGCTGGTATCTGAGCCTGCGGGGAGACCGCCGAAGATTCACCCTGTTCAGGAGTTACATCCTGAGCAGGAATGTCATTCACTTCCTTCTTAAACCCTCTGAGGGCCTTGCCCACACCTTCCCCGATTTGCGGAAGCTTGCCGGCGCCAAAAATAATCAACACAATAACCAGGATGATAATCAGTTCGGAGAATCCCATCGTGCCAAACATGTTCGGTATCCTTCCTCGGCAAGTAGGGGCCAACCAGGCATGAGGCCTCTTCGGCCATTCGATCTCTCACGATAGCTGCCCGATGCAAAGTGTGTCAAGAAAGGCGGAGGTCAGTCCTGAGGATCAGACTCGATATCACGGCGCGGAAAGGGGAATCGCGACGAGTTCGGTTTGCACCGGTTGACCGTACACCACCGCATCCTTGGTCGACAGGTACACGTCTAGCTCACTCCGAATCCCGAAGTCCCCCGGAAGATAGATCCCTGGTTCGATGGAGAAACAGGTACCGGGCAGCAAGCGGCGGGCATCCTGGGTTTCCAGATTGTCGATGTTTGCGCCATTGCCATGGACTTCTTCGCCGATTGAATGCCCGGTCCGGTGAACAAAATACTCCCCGTATCCAGCCTGCACGATGACCTGTCGACAGACATCGTCGACCTCCCAACCGTACGGGAATGCGCCCGCTCGTACGCGCGCTTGCACAAACGCTACGGCCGCATCCCGGGCTCGCCGGACGATCTGGAAGATATCTTTCTGCCTCGCAGGCACAACCTGCCCGACAAAGCCTGTCCAGGTGATATCGGCATACACGGCCCGGGACTCTGGTTGTTTGGCCCATAAATCGATCAATACGAGATCCCCCTGGCGGATAGGAGCCGAGCCCTCGGCAGACGGCCCATAATGAGGATCGGCACTATGGGCGTTGACTGCGGCAATGGGTGGACTCGAAGTGACGAGACCGCGAGCATCCATCCGAGAAAGGATATATTGTTGCAACCCATACTCAGTGAGCGAGGAGCCGGCCGCGAGAGACGTCCCGATAAACCCGAACGCCTCATCCACAATCGCCCGCAGCCCCATGGCAGCCGCCTGGTGCGACGCCAACTGCGCCTCATCCCACACCGCTTCAAATTGCTGGACCAAATCGGCGGATGTGACAACTTCCAAACCCAAGCTGCGCAGGAGATCCAACGTCCCCGCATCCACACGCGAGAGATAGGGAATCGCATTCATCGGCGAATATTGCATGGCGATTCGTGTGGCCGAGTGAAGAAGTGCCTTCAGAGCCGCCTGCTGTTCTCGCCAGGAGACGTAGAACCGCACTTCCCCAGGCAAGTCCTCCAGGACATGCGGCTCGATGCGATGCTGCAATTTCATCGGGGTCCCCACCGCCGGAACCCAGTAGTACCAGCGGCGCGTGACATGCATCGAGGGGTCTAACAACAACACGCGATAGGCAATGGGATCGAGATGGCGAAAATCATAAAAGAGCCATCCGTCAATTCCTGGTTGGTCTCGAATGGCCTGTTGAATCCGGCTGACCTGGGCCATGAAACGAGAGGCGGCTTCCATGGTCGCATCATAACGCCATTTCGAAATCGAAACCACTCAGCAATCAGGCAATGCTCTCCACTCTTCGGGATGATACAATGCCGCCGACCATTTATGAGTATTCCCCCCGCAGCAGAGCCGAGTCAGTACCGCGTCACCTTCTTCTTCGGACCCGAACCGGTGGAGCATCAGCCCGATCAACTACGCTGTGTCTTCAATGTGAAGAAACGCAGTTGGAAAGGCGGCGTACAGGTCGGGGTCGATATCGCTCAGGAGTATGTCGAGGAAGCTCGCCGGGCGCTCGGATTCTCATCCTGGCTTGAACATCACCTACGCACGAGCAGCCCGGAAGAGCAGGAGGACGCGATGAGGCGAGCGGATGAACTCTTCGTTCAATCTGTATGTACCTGTGCGCTGACCCTGGCTCTCCACGCAGGCATTGAACAACACAACCAGGTGATCCCCGCCGCCGGCTTCGCTGATGAACTTCGGCAGATCATCACCGAGCAGCCCGGACAGGTGACGGATCTCATTCGCTCCGAATTAGACTTGGGTCAGAATTCTGACTCGTAAAGAGCGAGCAACAGCTGCAACAAACGCGGAAGGGGTTTGAAAATGGGGATGAATTTGTTATAACGACAACGGAGTACTCGCAATTGTAAACGTTTATCGGCACTCATCTTCGAATTTCACACCGTCAGCATTTCAGCACGAAGGAGGCACTTAACGTGAACGTCTCTGTCAATGTGTCCTGTAAAAGACGCCGCAGCCTCTGGTCGAACGCCTTGGTTCTAGGCCTGGTGGCATTGTGCTCTTTGGCCATCCTTATTGTGCCGGTGGCAGCACAAGACTCGGGCAGCACTTCCAACGTCCCCGTCTCCTCGAACGATGCCAGCCCGTCAGGGGTCGGCATTCAGGCAGGATCCGCACTCGCCACGATCATCTACTTCCCGCTCAAACTGGCCTTTGCCATTGGTGGCGGCGTGGTCGGCGGACTGGCCTATGGGTTCTCAGGCGGGAGCGAACAAACCGCAAAAAACATTTGGGTTCCCAGCATGTACGGCACGTACGTCATCACGCCGGACCATCTGAAGGGAGATAAACCGATCCGCTTCCTCGGTGTCTCCTCGAGTGAGCCCGCGCGGGAGGCCGGGGATTATACCCCGCAAGAGCCCCTGCCGCTGCCCTTGGAACCGATCCGATAGCATGAAACCCGTCATCGGAGTCACGCCCGACTTCAATGCCGGTGATCGTCAGGAATGGGGCGGCAAAGAGCCCACGTATTTTCTCCGGGCTCGCTACGTTCGCGCAATCGAAGAGCTCGGCGGGGTGCCGCTCATTCTTCCCCTGGTGGCTGATCGTGCGGCCCGTCGCCGCCTCCTCCGCACCATCGACGGACTGCTGCTGACAGGCAGCGGTCCAGATTTAGACCCCGCCCTGTATGGAGAACAGCAGCACTACCCCTTTCCCATCGTCGCCCAGCGGCGCGCAAGCTTCGAATTGGATCTCGTCCATCTCGCAACCCGTACCCATCTCCCGACTTTGGCCATCTGCGGCGGGATGCAAACGATGAATGTCGCCTTCGGTGGCACGCTCTATCAGGACCTTCCTGCCCAGGTAGCCGATGTCCTGCAACATCGACAGACGACACCGGCGATCCGTCTCTCGCACAGCGTCTCCATCACCCCCGGCACGCTCCTCAATCGCATCGTGAAACGACCGCGCATGCAGGTGAATAGCTCCCATCACCAATCGGTAAAAGGCGTGGGCCGCGCATTGATCGCCAGCGCAACCGCACCCGACGGCATCATCGAGGCGATCGAACATCCCGGCCACCCGTTTTTTCTCGGCCTGCAATGGCACCCCGAATTTTTGTTCGAGCGCCACCAGCTGCATCGGCGGCTCTTTGAGGCATTCTTACGGGCGGCCTCCCGTCGCCCGGCGCGTCAACCATTGCCTCCGCAACGCAGGACCACCACATGACACGGGACTCAATCGCCCATGCCAGCGGACTCGGGCGTGACGTCACCGGAGAGAGGACACGGCGTGGGCAATCCGCTGTTTCGCACCAAATCGATCGACCGAATCCTCGCTGATTCCGACGCCCCTGAACATCGCCTGAAACGGAGCCTCACCGCCTGGGACCTGACCGGACTCGGCATCGGCGCGATTATCGGCACCGGCATCTTCGTGCTGATCGGCACCGCGATCGTTGGTGATGCGCATCGCCCAGGAGCCGGTCCCGGAATCGTCCTGTCGTTCATTCTGTCCGGCATCACTTGCGCACTTGCCGCGCTCTGTTATGCGGAATTTGCGGCCATGATCCCGGTGGCAGGCAGTGCGTACACCTATTCCTACGCGACACTCGGCGAATTCCTGGCCTGGCTGACGGGATGGAATCTCATTCTGGAATACGGCGTGGCCTGCGTGGCGGTCGCGATCGGATGGTCCGGCTACTTCAATAATATTCTGAAACTCTGCGGCGTCGAACTTCCCTATTGGGCCACACATCCCCCAGGTGCGGACGGAGGGATTGCGAATATCCCCGCAGCGGTCATCGTCCTGCTCGTGACCGGTATTTTGATCGTCGGCGTCAAAGAAAGTGCCCGAGCCACCTGTGGCATCGTCCTCATCAAACTCGCCGTGATCGTCTTTTTCATCGCGGTCGGGACTTCCTCCGTCGACACGACCAACTGGACGCCCTTCATGCCGTTTGGATTTGCCGGCGTGGGGGCAGCGGCGGCCATCGTATTCTTTGCCTATATCGGATTCGACGCCGTCTCGACCACCGCGGAAGAGGCCCAGAATCCTCAACGCGACCTCCCCATCGGCATCTTCGCGTCGCTGGGCATCTGTACCCTACTGTATATTGCCGTGGCGGCGGTTTTGACAGGCCTGGTGCCGTTTTCACGCATCGACATCCATGCCCCGGTGGCCGAAGGATTGCGGGTCGCCGGCTTCAAATGGGGCGCCGCCATCGTAGCGGTCGGAGCAGTGGCCGGGATCACGAGCGTGCTGGTGGTGATGATGCTGGGCCAGATTCGCGTGTTTTTCGCCATGTCCCGAGATGGCCTGCTCGGTCCCTGGCTATCAGGCGTGCATCCGAAATTTCGCACACCCCACCATGCCACCTACCTCACCGGCATCGCCGTGGCCATCATGGCCGCCTTGATTCCCATCGGCGAAGCAGCCGACATGACGAACATCGGCACGCTCTTCGCCTTCGTACTCGTCTGCATTGGGATCATTGTGCTTCGTTATACCAACCCGAACCATCCCCGGCCCTTTCGCATGCCCTTTATGCCGGTCATCCCTATATTGGGCGTCCTGGCCTGCTTGGGCTTGATGTATTTCCTCCCCTGGATGACCTGGATCCGCTTTTTTGTGTGGACGATCATCGGGATTGTGGTCTACGCCACGTACGGCATACGGCGCAGCAAACTCGCCACAAGTCAGGCCCTTGAATAGAGCGGTACCCCTCGGCGCGCGTGACGCCGCTGCTTGAACAATAGCCGAGAGAAGAATTAGGACGAAGCTTCAGTTGGAGCGACAGGAGCGGCCTTAGGTGCGGCTGCGACGGGCGTCGGAGCCGGTGTAGCTGGTTTCGCAGCAGCCGCTGCTGATGTAGCGGGAGCGGGAGCCGACCTCGCTGGCGCGGCCGCACCAGCCGCAGGAGCGGCCGCAGGTTTCGGAGGAGCCGCAGGCTTTGGAGGGGCAGGCCTTTCAGGCTTAATCCCACCTTCCCAGGACGGGCCTGAGTACATATCAGCAGCCAACCCCTTGCCCTTCCATTTTTCTTCGAAGTCCGCCGCAGCCTTGTTGGGGGTTTCCCCGGCTCCGACCACATCATTCCATGGATAGGCGCGAGGCCCGATCTGGCAGCCCGCCTCCGTACGCCTCAAATACAAGGCAATAGGATTGCCTCGGTAGGGTCCGAGGTAGATATGCACCGATCCCACATATTCAAGCAATGTGGCCACCATGCCTCCAAGAAGACGTGCATGATGCCATAAGAAGTAGGAAGAGGGCAAGAAGGACCTAGCACCCCACGGCTATTCGGTCCACTCCGACTCAGGAGAGAGCCGGACGCTCGGTCGAGGGACGGGAGCGAAGAAGGTATAGGCCGCCGATGAGAATGATGATGACGACCACATTCAAGCCGACATCGAGGAGATATTGCTGAAACAATTCGTGCCTGCTTTCCTTGGCCACCGCTTCAAGTTGGTAGGAAAGTTCGGCACTGGCCGTCAAGAGTCTCCGGGTACAGGCAATGATCCCCACGGACAAATACGGCTCCAACTCCAGCACTTCCGTCTGAAGAAATCGCACCACCGTGCGAAACAGTTCCAGGAGAATAATGACGAGGAGCAGATCGTTCAATAACTTGAGCGCGGCAGGAAGGAGCGCGAGCTGAACGGGTCGAGCCAAAAAGATATACCAGGCATGGACGAAAATAATCAGACAGAGAGCCAGCAGGCTGAATCCGGCCGCAACATAGCCGAGGCGGTCCAACTGATCCATGAAACCGAGCCACCAGCGCATACTGGGCCGATGATACCTCTCATCTGGCTCCGGCGTACTTGGTGAGCGCATTACGCCTGCCCTGCCGGACCAGTCGGCGTAGCAGTGCCCTCATCCAGCGGTTGACCGAATCTCAATCCATGCACCGCACCGGCCGTAATGAGATGGCCGCAACAATCAATGCCTTGAAGTCCGGCGCCGCCATCCATCACCATGAGGCGAAGACCACAGGAGTCAGGAAACTGCCGTCGCTCTTCCAACATAGCCCCCGGAAGCAACGGCCCTCGTTTTCGGCCCTTCGACGACACGATGTCCGCCACGAGATCCTCTTCGGTCAGCTCATGGCCGCAGCAAAAGATTTTCCGGAAGCCCTCACCACCGCCAGTGCATTTGACCACTAATCCGCAGGAGTCCGGAAATCGTTTCCGTTCGTCGAGAATGTCACCTTTCTTGATGGCCATAGCGCCTCGTTACGATGAGAAGATGGGAAATCGGACTCAACACTAGTGAAGCAGAACCAGGAAGGAAAATCCAGCGCCGACGCCCCGAGGACCTCACAAGCCTTGTGCCCTAGCAAGAAGAGATACCTCTCGCCCCGATGCTCTCCATCAACCAGGACCCCGCACGCAGTGAACAGGTCAGCCTCAGACATGCGTGACGGGTGAATCCAATGCCGCTGACGACTCAGCGCTCTCCGATACCTTCGATGAAGGGAGACGGGCATAGGCCTTGTGCCAGGAATCCAGCAACACCTTATGCGAACGACACCCGACCACCAGGCGTGCGTCAGAAATCGTCACCGGCTTGTAGGGGATCAGGTATCGCGCCTTCAGCCGCGCCACCCGCGCCAATGACTGCGCCAGCCTTTCCGGGGTAATCCGGCCGTTTCGCACCGCGAGCTCCATCGCTTCCATGGCCTGCATGACCCGGTCCTGATCTTTGCAGATCAGCAGCACGTCGCAGCCGGCCACGAACGAACGAACAGCCGCTTCGCCGATCCCGTCATGATCGATAATCGCATGCATTTCCAGGTCGTCAGTGAAAACCACCCCGTCATAGCGAAACTCGTCGCGCAGTAATCGCTGGATCACGGCGGAAGACAACGTCGCCGGCGCATCCGGGTCCAGCGCCCGATACAGCACATGGGCCGTCATGAGACTGGCGACTCCCTGCCGGATGGCCTGTTGAAACGGCGGAAATTCCGTGTCGCGCAACCGTTGAATTCCCGCATCCACCACGGGAAGCTCCTTGTGCGAATCCGTCGCCGTATCACCATGGCCGGGAAAATGTTTCCCGCAGGCCACGACCAGATTGTCCTGCAGACCGCCGATCGTGGCCAGCCCCATGTCGGCCACGAGGTCAGGCTCGGCACCGAACGCCCGATCGCCGATCACGGGATTGTCGGGGTTGCTGTTCACATCCAGCACCGGCGCCATATTCATATTGATGCCCACGGCCCGCAACTCTTTGGCGATGGTGGCGGCCGCAGAATAGGCCAATTCACTGGAATGACACTGGCCGAGCTGACTGCAGGGGGGGAAAATCGTAAATTCGGCAGGCAGCCGGGACACCCGCCCTCCCTCTTGGTCAATCGCAATCAATAGCGGCGAGGCTGGTGACAACTTCTGAAGCCCATTGGTGAGATCAACGATCTGCTGGACCGATTCGAGATTGCGTCGAAAGAAAATCACGCCGCCCGGCTTGTAGGCGGTGAGAAAGGAGGCCAGGTCTGTGCTGACCGTGGTCCCGGTAAATCCCATCATGAAGAGCTGACCGATTTCCTCGCGTAATGTCATAACCCCCTACGATGACGATCTGAGTGAGAAGCAGATGGATCCTCGGCTGACCGCCGCTCCATGCACCGGTTGCCGCTAGGGCAAGGTACGATCGAGCAGAAATTGAATAAGCAGCCGCGTCCCGATTCCCGTGGGGCCTTTCGGGAGATAGGCTCGCTCGCGCTCGCTCCAGTCCGTACTGGCGATATCCAGATGGATCCACGGGCAGTCCCCGACAAACTTGCTCAGGAACAGCGCCGCGGTAATCATGCCTCCGCCACGGCCCCCGATATTCCGCATATCGGCGACATCACTGCGCAACTGCTCGAAGTACTCGTCCCAAAGGGGCATTTCCCACACGCGCTCACCAGCTCGCATGCCGGCATTCCGGACATGTTCCTTGAGCTGATCATTGTTACCGAACATGCCGATGGCAAATTGACCGAGCGCCACGACACAGGCGCCGGTCAACGTCGCGATGTCGATCAAGACTGCCGGTTTATAGCGGGTGGCATAGGCCAAAGCGTCTGAGAGAATCAATCGGCCTTCGGCGTCGGTGTTTTGAACTTCGACGGTTTTTCCGGAGAGCGTCTTGACGATATCGCCTGGCCGCATCGCGCGACCGCCCGGCATATTTTCCGCGACCGGCAAGATGCTTACCAGATGCACCGGCAATTTGAGTCGTGCCGCAGCCCGCATCGTGGCGAGCACTTCAGCACCGCCCGTCATGTCGGCCTTCATATGCTCCATATTCTCGGCCGGCTTCAGCGAAATACCGCCGGTGTCGAAGGTGATCGTCTTACCGACCATGACGACGGGAGGATCGCCCTTCTTCGCCTTCGCGCCCTTGTATTCCAGAATGATAAACTTCGGCGGTTCATGGCTGCCCTTGGCTACGCCGAGTAAGGCCCCCATGCCGAGTTGTTCCATCTCCTTCTGCTCAAGCACCTTCAGCTTGACGCCCGGTTCTTTCGCGACAGCCTTCGCCTCCTGCACGATACGGCCGGGCGTCATGACATTGGCCGGATGGTTACACAGATCGCGCACCAGAACCGTGGCCTCCGCCGTCGCCACGCCGCGCCGGATACCCTCGGTGACCTGCGCCACCAGCGATGCTTGCGCGACATAGATCGTCAGCCGCTCGACCTCCACCGGTTTGCTTCCGTTCGAACTCCGGTACGCCGTAAATTGGTAATTGCCGAGGATGGCACCTTCGGCCATAGCCTGCACCACGTCCTGAACAGGAATCTCCTCCAGAACGGCACCTGGTAGAACCACGCCGAATGAAGACACTTTGGCCTGGCGGACGCGTTTGACGGCAGCGCCTAACGCCTGGCGGAACGCGTCCAGGCGCAAATCCTTTTCCTTCCCCAAGCCAACTAACAGCAGCCGCTTGGCCTTGGCTTTGCCCTGCGTATGTACGACCAACCCTTCGCCGAGCTTGCCTTCAAATTCCCCGCGCTGAATCAAGGCCGCGAGCTGTCCACCGAGTTGAGTGTTGATGGCGGCGGCTTCCGGCGAAAGGTCTGATACGCCCTCGCACCAGAGCAATACCAGCACCTCCGCGACTTCTTGTTCTGCCCGCCCAACCTGTGCTTGAACTTGGATCTTCTTCATCAATCCCCCCTGGTTCCTGCCGTTCTCTGTTCACTCATCGGCCGAGGTTCGCCAACCGGCGGCTTACACCCCGCGCATATCGGGCGCCCATATCTGCTTGTGCATTTGCAACTGAAACCTGACCGGCAATCGATCGGCCAGCACCCATTCCGCCAACTGTCGCGCATCGACTTCGCCAAAGACGGGACTCATGAGCACCGTGCACCGCGCCGCAAGATCCCGGCTGCGCACCACCTCCCGCGCCCACTCATAATCGATCCGGTCCTTGATGACAAACTTCACTTCATCCCGAGATGCAAGCCGATCCACATTCGGCCAATACATGCGCTCGGCCATGCCGCTTCCTGGACATTTTACGTCGAGCACGACGCGGACTCGCGCATCCACGCCCGACGTATCGACGGCCCCGCTCGTTTCCAGAAGCACCTCGAAGCCTTCGTCGCAGAGCCTCGTCAACAATGGCAGGGAGGCCGCTTGACTGAGCGGCTCGCCGCCGGTCACTTCGACCAGGTTGCACCCGAAGGCCCGCACCTGCGCGATCATGTCATCCTGCGCCAGCTCCCGGCCGCCGTAAAACGCATAGGCGGTATCGCACCAGGTGCAGCGCAAAGGGCATCCCGTCAAACGAATGAAGACGCAGGGACGACCGGCGTGCGTCGACTCACCCTGAATGCTGTGAAAAATTTCGGTGACCTTCAGCATCGTGGATAGATGTGACGGGGCAGCCTGTGACAACGGGCCGGCGGAGATCTTCATGTCCATGTGGTTATCGGCCACCCATTTCTCTGCGCGATACGGTCCATCCCTCTGATGGGATTCACGACCAACGGATGGCCTACCATCTCGAGTAATTCGACATCGCCGGGACTATCGCCATAGGCAAACGACTGCGTCAGATCGATACCTGAGTCCCGCGTCAGCCGCGCAATCAGCTCCCGCTTGCCGGGGCCATACGGGAGGGGCGCACAAACATGCCCCGTAAACTGTCGCTCCTGCTGCTCCAGCCTGGCGGCCAGCAGGGTCGGGACCTCCAGCAATGCAGCCAGCGGAGCAATCAGGAAGTCGAGCGATCCGGTCACCAGCACGATATGATGCCCGGCTCGGCGGTGTTCATCCATGCGGGAGAGCCCTTGGGCGGACAAACGGGGACATAATTCGGTACGGCAAAATTCTTCCGCCAAGGCTTCGACCTCAGCTGCACCTTTTCCAGCCAGATAGAGCTTCCGTTCCCGCAAGGGGTGGAGCGACACCGGAGGCGCACATCGCAACACCCACTGAATGCTATCCCGCACCTCACGCCATCCCACAAGTCCCCGTTTCCAGAGGAAGCGAAAGAATCGCACTTCGCTGGCTTGTCCGGGGAGCAACGTATTGTCGACGTCGAAAAGCGCGGCAATGTCCGTCTGCCGTCCTGTATAGGAAATATGTGGGGCTGAGAGAGGCGTCATCTCGAACGTTGGTCCGCTGATCGCTGTAATGGGAAGGGGATGCCGCGTGTCCACGCAGCACGCGTCAGATTCTACCGGACAACTAGTTGATTGACAAGCATTTTGGACCACTTCTATAATGCGCTTCCTCTGGGGCCTGGGGACTACGTAGCGAGAACGGGTACTTCATCGACCCGTCCGGGACGTCAGCACCCTGCCTCATGTGTCGATGGAGAGCGATCCGGTTGCCGAAGTGGTGGAATGGCAGACACGCACGTTTGAGGGGCGTGTGGCGCAAGCCGTGCGGGTTCAAGTCCCGCCTTCGGCACCAAACTCAGCAGTGGCCGGAAGGCATTCCATCTACAGTGGGATGAGGGCCGAGCCCATTCCGCGAGTCTTTCTTCTTTCCGCACCCTCCTCATCCAACCACGTTCCATGCTCCTGCGGATACCCAATGAGCTAGCGGCGTCCCTCTGTCGCCCCCGCCGATAAATGGCCCTACCACACTAGGGCCCAATTACGTTGCGAAATTTCAATCATCTCTCACCGCATGATCAGGCTTGGTGATATGATGCGAATCCTGCAGGCGATGAAGCGCTGGGGTACGTATTCGTGCCCCCATAATTTTGGGGACCCACCAGCACCAGCCGGATAGACTCAATGGTGGAGTACCGGGCTGACCGCATCAGTCCACCTCAGTGCAGATGAAGGAGTACCGTGTGAGCGCGCAAGACTTGGCAGCGGCCTTTCCCTCCTCGGAGGATTTCCGGTCGATTGAGGCCGTGGTCCGTACCCTGTCCGGGCAGGCATCGATCGGCATATTCCTCTCTGACCCGGAAGGGCAGACCCTGTATCTCAATGAACGCCTGCGCCGCATGGCTGGATTTTCCACAACATCGGCATCAGGAGAATGTTGGCTCACGGCTCTTGCCCCTGAAGACCACGACGTGATTGTCACCGAGTGGTCGGCGGCCACCGGGCAGACACGAAGCTTTTCACGCGAATTTCGCTTCCACAGACCAGACGGATCACTTCGCTGGGTGATGGCCGAAGCCTTTCCCCTACGCACAGAGGGAGCTCCACCCAGCGGATACGTGGGCATGATCCGCGATATCACCCCGCGCCACCTGGCCCTCGAAGCCTTACACGCCTGTGAAGACCGCTACCGGAGCTTGGCCGCACTTGCGCCTCAGGCAATCGTGGTCTACGCGGACGACACCATTCTGTTCATGAATAACGCGGGCGTGAGACTCTTTGGTCTGCCGACAGCGCCCTCGGTTGAAGGACGTTCCCTGTCGGAATGTTTCCCGAACGGATTCCTGCAGGACCTTCCCGTGGCAAACCTCACTCACGGAACGGCATCCGCCACCCCCGTGGAGCGACAATACGTTCACACCGATGGAACGCGTCTTGATATGGAATTGGTGGCAAGCCCGGTGACCTTTGATGGCCACTCAGCCATTCAGGTCCTGGCCACAGATATCACGGCACAAAAAGACGCTGCCGCCCAGTTGCGGGGGGCGCACAAACTGGCTGCGGTGGCGACCCTTGCCGGCGGCATCGCCCATGAGTTCAATAATTGCCTGACCGCCATCATGGGGTTTTCCGACCTGGCCTTGCCGTTACTTGTGCCGGACAGTCGCGTGTATGGTCATGTCCAGCAAGTGGTCCTCGCCTCGAAACGAGCCAGAGATCTGGTGACCCAGATGCTCATGTTCGGCCGCCAGGCAGAGGGCATCAAACAACCGGTCTCTCTCGATATCCTCCTGAAAGAAACCTTGAGAATCTTGAAAGGGACGCTGCCGGATAACATTAGTCTTCGCGAGTGGATTCCGGGGGCCACCCATCCGATTTATGCCGACCCGACCCAGATTCACCAAATCTGCCTGCAGCTGCTGGCCCATTCCGAGTTAGCCATGAAACCGGACGGTGGCATCCTGGAAGTGCGCCTCGACAATGTCCATCTGACCCCTTCGACAAACGAACACAATCTCCCACTTCGCCCTGGCCATTATGTCTGCCTTACGGTTTCCGATACAGGCGAGGAAGTGAATGCCCAAGACCACCGTCGTAAAATGGGGCCGTTGTTCGCCAACCTTCCGGATGGAACCCAAGCCGGGACGGAACTTGCAGGGATTCAACGCATGGTGAGCGAACATGGTGGAACGCTCCGTTCCACCAGCACAGTCGGCCAGGGAACGACCATTGAAGTGTACCTGCCTGCAATACTTCCACCGGGATCCCTGGGCGCGACCGCCTCGCCCCGAGCAGAAGCAGTAGACATCACAGGACAGAAGGAATTTCTTGCTGAGCGCGACAAAGAGCGATAGATTCGCGATGAGTGCCCGGCACCCCAGAGGGATCAGCACCAGCCCTCTCTGCAGGGCCGCACGGCTTGCCCCAGAGAGCCATCACTAGAACTCCTGTGAGGATTGTTATGCCATCGGTTTTGATTGTGGACGACGAAGAAGCCATTCGCCGGCTTATCCGCAACACGCTCGAGCAGGCAGGCTATCGTGTCCAAGAAGCAGCCGACGGCAAGGAGGGTTTGTCGCACTATCGTCAATCACCCGCAGATCTGGTGATTATGGATATTCTCATGCCGGACCAGGATGGCTTGGAGAGCATTTTGACCTTGCGGCGTGAATTCCCCAACGCCAAAATCATGGCCATCACCGGCGGCAGCGACATGATCGGCATCCTCAATTTCTTGGATGTCGCCCGCATGCTCGGCGCCCGCCGCACGCTCCAAAAACCCTTCGAGATGCAGCAGCTGCTGGACGCCGTTCAGTCCGAGATTGCCAGCTGACGACACACGTCCGCTCGCTTACCACCACGCATTGGTCCATTGACTTCCGGCCCATCGACCCGCACACTACGCCCGCTTCGCTTTCCTTTTCGCGAGAACGAGAGCGCACGCATGACCTGGTGGACTCCTCAACTGCACGCGGTACTCGGCGGCCTGGTCGTCGCCGGCGGCATCTTTGTCATGTGGGATCAAGCAGGGGTCGTCTGGACCCTGCTCGTCGCCGCTGTGGCAACCGCGCTTCTCCTCTGGCAGGCACGCAGCATCGGAGCTGTCTGGGCCTGGACGACATTGGGCCTTGGCATTGAAAGCATGACCTGGCCGATTGTGACCATGGTGCGGATCCGGATAGAAGGCATTCAGCCGACCGAAGAACAGATGGGAACGATTCTGAACGCTGTGCTCTTCGGCCTGTTCACCTCGGTGTTCTGGGTGACGTTTGCCCTGGGCCTCTTCAAACGGCTGCGGGAACAGAATGCGCCACCGGTTCCGGTTCAAGAGGGCACACCGGCCCCACCGAGAGGCAAGAAAAAGCGCGCCCGAAACTGACTCGGTTCACGCCATCGAGACCGGATCGACGTCGATATCATACCGGAGACCACCCCGGCGGGATTCCCGCTCCAGCTCCTCGCGCGTCCGCATGGCGATCTCTTTCCCGACCTCCGGAGAGCTGGACTTGATCAGAATCTGCCAGCAGTACCGACCTCGCCTGAGAACATGCGACGCCGGAGATGGCCCCAAGACCGCTACCGTCCGTTCTCTGCCTGCAGCCCGGGCTCTCAATACCGCCGCCCAACGCTCGGCAGCGTGAGACACTACCGCCTCCTTCGTCCCGGACACATCCAATCTGACCAGGCAAGTCCAGGGCGGATACTGGAGCATCTGCCGGAAGGCCTGTTCCTGCTGCACAAACACCTCTTCGTCACCGGAGGCCAGGGCCATGATCGCATGATGCTCTGCGAGGCGCGTCTGTATAAGAAGCTGGCCACCAACAGCGGCAGGACGGGCCAGAGCGGCAGCGTCCAGAAGGGCATGATACATCCGTTCCGCGGAACGGAAATCGGGAACATGAAGACCGGCATCTGCATCGGGCAGCGCGACGAACAACGCCCGCCCGTGAAAACCCAGACGGAATATCATCTGTGTCCCGATCAGAATATCAATGTCCCCAGCGGTCAAGAGCCGATGCAACGCTCGCGCATCGGCCGGACGACGAATCGTTTCGCCATCCACACGTCCTACCCGCGCCTGTGGAAACTGGCGCCGGACGGCCTCCTCGACACGTTCCGTTCCCGACCCCACCGGTTCCAACTTCAGCGATTGGCACCGGGGACAATGTTCGGGCACCGGTCTGGTTCGACCGCAGTAGTGGCACCGGACATGGTTGCTTCGCCGGAAGAAGGTCAACGCGACACTACAGGCATCGCACTGCGGCATGGCCCCGCAGTCTCCGCAATGGAGGACACTCGCAAAGCCTTTGCGATTCAGGTACAGAATCGACAAGGCGTTCTGGCGCAACGCGCCACGCAGTCCTTCGATCAGGGGAGGCGACAAGACCATGCCTCCGCCAACGTCTCTGGGAGAGTGCTTCATATCGATCACGTTCACTCTCGGCAGTTGCTCTGGGGCACGATAGACACATGCCGTCAGGCGTCCTTCCTGAACCGCCGACAGACTTTCGAGAGACGGATGATTCGAGGCGAGCACCAACACTGCACCTTCGCGTGAAGCACGATGGTGCGCCACCTCTCGGGCATGATAGCGAGGCACCTGCTCTTCCTTGAGGGACGCATCGTCTTCACCGTCCACCCACACAAGACCTAGCCGCGACAGGGGAGCGAAGACCGCCATACGGGTGCCGATCAGAATTTTGACGGAGCCCTCCTGCGCCGCCTGCCACACCGCCGCCCGCGCCTTCATCGACAAACCGCTGTGCAGAAGCATCGGCCGTTCGCCTCTTGCGGCCAGAAATCCCGCCAATCGACTCGCCTGCTCGACATCGCCCGTGAGGATCAACACCTGCTTCTCAAGGCGAATGGTGGCCTGGGCCGCTTGCATCAGACACCACTGTCGGGTGCGGTGGGTTCCCTGCAGGAGCAAGGGGGAAAGGGTTTGCTTCGTACGTGCTTGTTCCAGAACGGTCGGCCACAGCATGGCCTTGGGGGGAGTCGGTTCAACACCATCAGCAGCCTCTTCCGGCTCCATAGGAAGAGCGACTGCTGACGTGTCGCCAGGCGGCATTGTGGAACGGAGGGTTCTGGGAGCGACCGGTTCATCACAGCGGCCAACCAGCCCCTGCTTTACCAGTGTGTGCAGGGCGAGGGTTAAACGAGCTTTGTCCCCCTTTAGAAGCGTCGTCGCCATGATGCCTTTGGGACGCCGACGCAAACGGGCGAGTACCTCTGTTTCGGTCTCTCCCAACGGATCCACGGAGGAATGCCTTGCCAGGCCCTGCGCTGTCAGCACATATCGAGGCTGAGGCGGTCCCCCTCGACCCACAGGAGGCAGAACGAGCTTGATACATTGCCCCCACGGTGCGGCATACCGTTCCGCAACCCACTGACTGAGCCCGATTTGGTCGGCCGTGAGCAGGTGATCCGCTGACGCCGCACTCAGCGAACGAATAGCTTTGAGGCCCTCCTGCGGGGCGCCAGGTGGGAGCTGGGGATACACCGCTATCACGAGACCGTGAAGATCTTGGGAGCCGAACGGCACAACCACTGAACGTCCGACGACGACCCGGTCCTTGAGTTCTGGCGGGATGAGATAGGTGAACGGTCGGTGAAGCCGACGTGGCAATATCACGTCAACATAGGCAGAAGAAGGCGCAGGAACCATCGGGCTGGCTCGCTGCGAGCGAGGGTCGAGCATGCGGCATTCTAACAACACCGGCCCCATGCAACAATGACAAGAGCGTGCACGTGCGAGGAGTGAACAGGACAAGGAGTTCAGATAAGAGAGAGGCTACAGGGAGGGCATCGGACGACGGCCGGCTTCTTGCGAGAAACCAGCCGTCGCCTAAACTACGAGCCAGGAGCAGGCGATGGTGGGACCCCATCAGCGGGAGAGGCCGGCACTCCGGCATCAGGAGCTATCGGGCCACGATCGGTTGGCACATCCGACGGAGCCGGTCCAGACGGCACCTCCGACACCGGCATATTCGTCGGATTCACCGGCGCGGAATTCATTTGGTTATACGTAAACTGTGTCGCCCCTGATGACTTGTCATCGACCAAGGCTTTCACCGGGTGCGCTGAGGCTGCCTCCTCAAGGGACTCCAGTACGACTTCAATGCGGCGGTTTCTCTTGCGTCCGTCTTCGGTCCCGTTGCTTGCCACGGGACGGCTCGCTCCATACCCCACGGCAGATAGCTTCCCGGAATCCATGCCACCCTTCTCGACCAGATACCGGACGATCTCTGCCGCACGGGCCTTGGATAATTCCCAATTGGTCGGAAATTCGCCCTTCAAGGACGGTCCGATTTCCATGTTATCGGAATGACCTTCGACGCGGACCTGTTGGCCGCCGGCGCTCGTTGTCAGGTACGCTGTTAACTTTTCAAGGATGGGGACCCCGGCGGGTTTCACTTTGACTTCTCCGGACTCGTATTGCAACTGGTCCGCCAGGTCGTCAAGATTGAGCCTCTGACTTCTTCCAGCACGTTCGATCTTTCCCTTTCCGGTCGAACGGGCTTCACTTGCATCAGAGATAGACGCATCCGCCTTCGAAACCATCACGGGCTGCGCTGTCGCCTGATGATCAATCTCTCCGCCGTCAGATTGCATGGCTTCGACGGGCATGCCATGTTTGGAACGAAGACGATCTCCCACGAGGGCGCGGGCCGAAGCCTTGGACAATACCGCAGTGGCGGTGTGAGGTTCCGTCGCAAGCACCCTTACTTCGCCGATCTTTCGCTCTGGGAGGCCGCCGCCCGTACGAAACACTTCCAGGTAGTCGCCAGACCGGAGTCCGTCATCGTGCCCCTTGTCCAGGTACACGACATTGCCCTGGGACACGAGCGACATATGTTTGTCGGCCTGCAGCTCGACAATCATACCTTCCACATCTGGCCCTGAAGACACAGGCTCGCTGATTTCCTCTGCAGAAGGAGGTGTAAAACGCATGACGGGATCGCCGGGGGACAGGGGTGCGTACGATCGTACCACCTGCACACCTACCAGCACCGGATCCAACTGAACGACTTTCACAACACCGACCCGATTGATGACATATCCGAGATACTGCTTGGTGATGGGATGGAACACCTTCCGGGAGCGCCGATAGACGGTGTACAAATCACCGATCGCGGCGTCGCCCGGATTTTTCAGTTTCAGATACAGCGTATCCGTGCCGGACCATCCCAGCATCATCCGGTTGCCGGACAATTGGTTATCGCCAGTAATGACATTGATGACACCCTCAATCGGCATCTCCTGTCGAATCGATCCGGCGGCATAGATCAACGCTGCGTCACCCAGTCGCACGCTTTGCGCATTCTCTGCGTAACCCGGTATAGCCGTGATGGCCATGAGACTGCAGGCAAGGATGGTCAGGCTGGCGCGCATAAATAATGTCCTCATATTGATCACACCTAGGAGGATTGTCTGTAGCAACCTTAGCAAACAGCAGAGGCTTGTCAAGAAACCGGCCGGACAGCAATGGTTTGAATCAGGCGACCCTGGATGGTATCGTGAGATTCAGACCGAACAGTCTGGCGGAACTACCATCGAGCGGGTGACGAATGGGAACGGAAAAACGACGCATCAACACGCAGATGCCTCGACGAACGAAGGTTCACCCCTCTACGCCCTTGGCATCGGAATGGGATGTTGGTGGCGGATCTCCTCCCTCTGCCCTGAGAACTCCGGCCAGCCACATGAGGTCGGCCTCCTCGCATGATCATTCGACCAACGATGTTTCCCCAGCATCCGGCCCCGAGCCTTCAAACAATCCCCGCGAATCGTGACAATCGGCGCTCTCTCCTAACTCCTGGACAGTATTCACTTTCTAGGACTATCGGGACTAAAAGCCCTAGGTCCTTTGTGCGCTTGCTATTAAAAATAGGCAAGGGCTAAGATTCCGACCTCTTAAATAGCCTTATAAGCCCTCAAACCTGTTGAGGTTCGAGCCAATGGCCGGTTCCGAGCTCCTCTTAGAATATCTCAGTCGATATTTTCCGGTACTCGTGTTTGTGTTCATCGCACTGGCGTTCGGCGCCGGCACACTGCTGATCAGTTACTTTGTTCAACCCAAGTATCCTGAACCAGAGAAGCTATCTACTTATGAGTGCGGATCTGAACCCTTTTCTGACGCCAGAATGCCGTTTCCCGTTCGCTACTATATCTTCGCAATGTTGTTCGTGATTTTCGATGTGGAAGTCATCTTTCTTTACCCTTGGGCCATTGTCTTTAACAAGATCGGCCTCATCGGCCTGGTCGAGATGTTGATCTTTATCGGGCTTTTCCTCGTCGCCTATGTTTACGCCTGGCGAAAAGGAGCATTGGAATGGGATTAATTCAACTCGGTGGCCACGATAAAGACGGCTCTCCTGATGTCATTACCCTCACGGTTGAAAAAGCCGTGAATTGGGCCAGAAAAGGGTCCTTATGGCCGATGACCTTCGGTCTGGCCTGCTGCGCGATCGAAATGATCGCGGCTGTCTCATCCCGCTATGACATGGATCGTTATGGAGCAGGGGTCTTCCGGGCCTCTCCCCGCCAATCCGACCTCATGATCGTCGCCGGCACCGTGTGCCGACGCATGGCGCCAGTCATTCGAAAAATCTACGACCAGATGCCTGAACCGAAGTACGTGATTGCCATGGGTTCCTGCGCGACTTCAGGAAATATTTACGACAGTTACAGTGTGGTACAGGGAGTTGATCGCTTCGTACCGGTCGACATTTATGTGCCGGGATGTCCTCCTACTCCAGAAGCGCTCTTCGACGGCATTCTGAAATTGCAGGAGCGCATCATGCAAAAGCGCGTATTCCTTTCCCAGCCCAAGGAAGTGAAGGACGCGCTGAAGGTCTGACGGACGGAACGACCCCATGAGCCAACTCGCACAACGTATCAACGATACCTTTCCTGGCGCCTGTACCAAGGTGGTGGAGTGGCGCGGGGACCTTGCGGTGACAGTTACGCCTGAGGCGTTGCACGACGTGGCCCAGTTCCTCCGAGACGACCCCGCCTTACGGTTTGACTACATCGTCCATGTCAGCTCCGTCGACTGGCCTGACGATGAAGAGCGGTTCGAAGTCGTCTACGAAGTCTATTCAATTCGCACGCGACAACGGATTCGCCTGAAAACTCGCGTGCCGGAATCGGACAGTATCGTCGATTCCCTGACTGACGTCTGGAAAGGCGCCGATTTCATGGAACGCGAAGTGTATGACATGATGGGCATCCGGTTCCGAAATCACCCGGACCTCCGCCGCATTCTGATGCCGGACGAATATGAGGAAGGATATCCGTTGCGCAAAGACTTTCCGCTTCGCGGCAAAGGTTGGCGCGACACATTCGAGTTTTTGGATGAACCGTCCCGATAGGAAACAGGTTTTGTCTCACTGAACGATCATGGCACAGTTCGAAGATCAAAGAACCACCGTCTATAAGATTGATCCAGAGCACCCGGAGAGTGACACGCTTCCAACGCTCAGGACCGAGGAGCTCCTGCTTAATATGGGCCCTCAACACCCCAGCACTCATGGTGTGCTGAAGGTGATTCTGGAGTTGGAAGGCGAGCGATTGGTCAAGTCGACGCCGGTTATGGGCTTTCTTCACCGCGGCGTAGAAAAGCTGGCTGAAGAAGGGACGTACCATCAATTCATCCCGCATACCGATCGGCTCGACTATGTGTGCGCGATGTACAACAACTTCGCCTACTGCCGGGCGGTTGAAAAATTAATGAACATCACCGTGCCGGATCGTGCCGAATACCTGCGTACGATTGTCGCGGAGATCCAACGTATCATCGGTCACCAGTTCTGGCTGGGCACGCAAGCCCTTGATATCGGGGCGATGACCGTGTTTTTTTATTGCTTCCGCGACCGAGAAATTTTGCTGGATTGGTTCGATGAACTCTGTGGTGCCCGCCTGACGACCAGCTGGTATCGCATCGGCGGCGTCGAGCGCGACTTCACCCCGTCTTTGTTTGCCAAATTGAAGCAATTCCTCGATTACTTCCCACCGAAGATCGATGAATACGTCATTTTCCTTGAGAAGAATCGTATTTGGCTGGCACGCACGAAGGGCGTGGCCGTTATTTCAGCAGAAGATGCGTTGAGCTTTGGCTTGAGCGGACCAACGTTACGAGGGTCTGGCGTTGATTTCGATCTTCGCAAATACGAACCCTATTCCGCCTACCCCAAGTGTGAATTCAGCGTCCCCGTCGGCAAGAACGGCGACACATATGATCGGTACTGGATCCGCGTGCAGGAGCTCTACGAGAGCGTCAAAATCATCCGCCAGTGCCTTGAACAGATCCAGGACGGGCCTATTATGGCGGATGTGCCCAGCGTGACCCTGCCTCCCAAAGAGCGCGTGTTCACGAACCTGGAATCCATGATTCAGCAATTCAAACTGTTCTCGCAGGGGTTCAATGCACCTCCCGGAGAAATCTACTGCGGGACTGAAGCGCATAAGGGTGAGTTGGGTTTCTATATTGTCAGCACGGGCGGCGGGAAGCCGTACCGGCTGAAAATCCGCGCTCCCTCGTTTATTCACATGGGGGCATTCGATCATATGTCGAAAGGCTATATGATCTCCGACGCCGTGACGATTTTCGGCACGTATGACATCGTCATGGGAGAGTGTGACCGATAAGCACATTGAGAGTGGCGAGTGCGGAATTCTGAATTCTCACTTCACTCCAAACACTTATAACTGAGTACTAGGCCAAAGCATGGGTTTGAAACCAGCGACCAATCCCGACGTTGAAGCCGCGACCATTGAACTGTCTATCGACGGACGAACGGTATCGGCCAAGGACGGCGTCTCGCTTTACGATGTGATCGCCAGCACCGGCAAAATTATTCCTGCCATGTGCTACCACTATACCTTCGATCCCTTCGGATCGTGCGGGATGTGCCTCGTCATGCAGGAAGGGAAGAAAGCTCCCGTACGATCCTGCACTGCGAAGGCTGCAGCCGGCATGGTGATCAGGACAGATGGTGATGACCTCTTCGCCGCCCGCAAGAAGGCCGTTGAAAAACATCTTTCGGTGCACCCGCTGGATTGCCCCGTCTGTGACGCGGACGGGCACTGCGAACTCCAGGACATGGCGTTTCAGCATGGCGTCACCAACCTGGCCAACGCCAAGCAAAAGTTCATTCCGGAAGACACGCGCAGCCTGGTGCTGGACTTCAATATGAACCGCTGCATCGCTTGCGCGGAATGCATCAATGTCTGCAAAGACGTGTTGATGATCGACGCGCTGCAGTTCATGAAGAAGGGCGGCTTCAATCAGGTTGTCGCCAAGGGAGACCAGCCCCTCGCGTGCGAATTCTGCGGAGATTGTCTGGCCGTGTGTCCAGTCGGCGCCATCACGAACAAGTACTCGAAATATCTCTACAAGCCGTGGCAGATGAAGAAGACCACGACGACGTGCAACTATTGTGGCGATGGCTGCCAAATGCACCTCGAGACAAAGGACACGGAAGTCGTTCGCGTCACGTCACCGCTCTCCTGGAAAAACAAATGGGGTGACCGGTCAGAAACCGCCAAGGGCCACGGCGGACTCTGTGTCCGAGGCCGATTCGGCTTTCAATATATCGACAGTCAGCAACGACTCCGGCAGCCTTTGGTCCGCACCGAGGACGTTCTCAAAGAAACGCCCTGGCTTGATGCCATGCAGACCGTCATCGACCGGTTGTCCGACATCCATCGCAAGCACGGCCCGGAATCGATTGCCGGACTCATCACAGCCCGCTGCACAAACGAAGAGCTGTACTTGTTTCAAAAACTGATGCGTGCCGGGCTCCGAACTAACCAACTCGACAGCAGCGCGCGCTACGGTCACCTAAATTACGTGCACGCCGTTCGGCATGCCGTCGGCATCGGCCGACCGCTCAATGATTGGGAAGACCTGACCAAAGCGAAGGCCGTCCTCGTCATTGGTTCCAATATTACGGAAACCAACCCATTGACCGCGGTCCGCATTAAAGAAGCCATCCGTGTCTATCACGCTCAAGTGATCGTCGTCGATTCCTCGAATACGAATATCGCCCAATTGGCCTCTCATCCACTCCTCGTGAAGCCTGGTACGGAAGCATTGCTGATCGATGGTCTCGTCAAATCCGTTATAGAACAGGACCTGATCGATGAAACGAGTACGGCACAACATCCGCAGGCATTTGCGGCCTTAAAGCAAGCCGTCGCTCAGGTGTCTTTGGAAGAAGTATCCCGGGTGACCGGGGTGTCCGTCGAACAGATCCGCGAGGTGGCAGCCATTTTTGCGGAAGCCCCGCGAGCCGTGGCCTTATGCGCGGAAGGTATCGTTCGCCGTCCCAACGGATACGAGAATGTCCTCAAGCTCATTGACCTGGCATGGGTCACCGGCAAGTTGGGACAACCAGGATCCGGTGTCACGACCGTGACCGAGGAGGTGAATGAACAAGGCGCCATTGACATGGGTGCTGCTCACGAATTCCTTCCGGGGCAGGCTCGTTTCGATGATCCCGGTGCTCGCGAACGGTTCGGGAAGGCTTGGGAAGTGACTCTTCCAGCCATCGGCACTGGCGCGAATCTGCTGGAGATTTTCACCCGCATTCAGAAGGGCCAAATCAAGGCGCTCTATGTCATCGGGGAAAACCCACTGGCAACCTTGCCGGCCTCCATGGATGTGAAAGGCGCCCTCCGCAAGCTGCAACTGCTGATCGTTCAGGACCCGTTTCTGACCGAAACGGGCCGTATGGCACATGTGGTACTCCCAGCGGCCACCTATGCGGAAAAAGATGGGACGTTTACCAATCTGGAAGGAAAAGTACTGCGTGTCCGCCAGGCGGTTGATCAAGTCGGCGAAAGCCTGCCGGACTGGCATATTATGACGGCCTTAGCCAACGGCCTCGGTTACGAATGGCCCTATCAGTCACCGCAGGATGTGCAAAACGAGATTATGAAGCTGCTCCCAGGGTATTACAACCTCGGTCAGCCGCGCCGTATTTCTCCCTCCGCTGAGGCATACCTCTCGAACGGCTATTCCAGCGAGGTTGTTACTCGATATCGCAGACGGCAGGCCATGGACGACAACTTACGCCCATTTACCCTCGTGATGGGACAAGTTCTCTACCATTCCGGAAAAATGTCCACGCAGGCGTCAGGGCTCATCAACATTGAGCCCAATAACGGGCGCATACGAATGAATCCGGCCGATGTGGAGAAACTCAGCCTGACCGAGCAATCCACTATCCGACTGACTTCGCAGCAAGCCTCTGTGCAAGCCGGAGTGAAAGCAGACCCCGATGTACAAGCCGGATCGTGTTTTTTTCCCGAACATTTTAATGAGCCTCCGATAAAAGATTTGATGACGACCGAAGTCGATGCTGTGACCGGGGTACCGTATTTCAAATCGACGCGTGTAACGATTGAAAAGGTCGGTGCGTAAGAGTAAGCTCGTTCGTCTTTTTGATGTCGTCAAAGGTGGTGGGAATGAGTGTCGGGGCCTTGACCAAAAAAGTTCTGCAGGCGGCGTTGTTCTATGAAATCTGGGACGCCATGAAGGTCACCTTCAAGCACATGTTCCATCGCCCCATTACGTTCCAATATCCACGTGAGCAGCGCACCATTCCAGACGGTCATCGAGGTGCGCTTGGCCTGCTTCGTTATAGCGATGGTCGTGATCGCTGCGTCGGATGCGACCTCTGTGAAGCGGCCTGCCCATCCCGCTGCATCAAGGTGATCAGCCAGGAAGATCCCGAACGACCGCTGCAGCGTTTTGCCAGCGAGTTTTACATCGACATCACCAAGTGCGTCTTTTGCGGATATTGCGTGGAAGCCTGCCCGGTCAACGCGCTGGCGATGACGAAAATGTATGAATACTCCACCCACGACAAGCGAACCCTCCTCTTCGACAAAAAACGGCTCTACGAGGTCGGCGAACGCCACCTTGAGGATGCGAAAAAGTATTTGTACACCCATAATCAAGAAAAGAATTCGGACGAAAGCCGGGAGTATCGTTATTACTTTCCACAGTCCGTCCTGAAGCCCACACAGTCACAACCCAAACATTTGAGTTGAATCGTACCGTTATGGCTTTCGTGTTTTTCGCGTATTTCGCAGTGGTCAGTATTGTCGCCGGCATTCTCACCGTCGCGTTGAAGAATCCTGTGCAATGCGGTTTGGCACTTCTCGCCCTGCTGCTCCACGTCTCAGGGCTCTTTGTCATGCTGAACGCCGAATTCCTGTGGGCCGTTCAGGTCATCGTCTATGCGGGCGCCATTCTGGTTCTCTATCTGTTTGTGCTCATGTTGCTGAACCTCAAAACCGACGACCGCTATTTCCATGCCAGGACGCCGTATCTCCTTGCGCCGGCTGTCATCGGGCTGATCTACCTGCTATTCCTCCTGGTACGTTCGCCGTTCAGTGGTTCCCGGGGTGATGCCTCGACGGCCGCCATCCTACTCAACGGAGACGCGCATGCGGTTGGTATCAAGATGTTTAGCGACTATTTGCTCCAATTCGAAATTATCGGTGTGTTCCTGACAGGCGCAATCGTCGGCGCAATTGTGTTGGCCAAAGCGCCAAGATCCATCGAGACGAGGCGGGACGCATGATTCCTTTATCCGCCTACGTTGCAGTCAGCGCCATCCTCTTTACCACCGGTCTACTCGGCGTCCTCATCCGACGCAATTTTATTATCGTGCTGATGTCCGTGGAAATTATGTTGAACGCGGCCACCATCAATTTGGTCGCCTTTTCTCATTATCTCGAGTCCATGCAGGGGCAGATCGTGGCGTTGTTTATCATCGCCATCGCAGCGGGAGAAGCGGCCATCGGGCTGGCCATCATTATTGTCGTGTTCCGCGGGAAGATCTCGACCAACGTGGACGAAATGAACCTATTGAAGTGGTAACGTGTCCGACTCCATTGACCTGATCGTAAAATTGATTCCTCTGTTTCCGCTGATGGCCGTTATTGTGAACGGCCTCTTCGGGCACCGTTATTCGCATGACTTGGCTCACCGCTTTGCATGGGGCTCGGTCCTCATGTCGTTTCTTTGCGTGCTCGCGGTCTTCACGGAAACGCTGCGAACCGGAACGGCTCGTGAAGTCATCGCCTATAAATGGATCTTCGGCGGCGATCTCACGATCAATCTCGCGTATCTCATCGACCCTCTGACCTGCATCATGCTGCTGGTGATCACGGGGGTTGGATTTCTCATCCATGTGTACTCCGTGGGATACATGCACGGCGAAGCCGGCTTCACGCGGTTTTTCGTGTACATGAACCTCTTCATGGTGTCGATGCTCCTCCTCGTCATGGGCAACAACTATGTAGTCCTGTTCATCGGGTGGGAAGGGGTCGGACTCTGCTCATACCTTTTGATCGGCTACTACTACGACAAGGTATCGGCAGCCAAAGCGGCAACGAAGGCGTTCGTCGTCAATCGCATCGGTGACGCGGGCTTTTTGCTGGCAATTTTCCTCGTGTTCGTGAACTTCCGCACGCTCGACTACACGCAGGTCATGCAAAATGCAGCGCAACTGTCGCCCGAAATGGCCACCGCGATCGCGCTGTGCCTCCTGGTGGGAGCGGTCGGAAAATCGGCCCAATTGCCACTTTACACCTGGCTGCCCGATGCGATGGAAGGCCCGACCCCCGTTAGCGCGCTCATCCATGCGGCCACGATGGTTACAGCCGGTGTCTACATGATTGTTCGCAATCATGCCATTTTCGACCTGGCACCGATGGCGATGACGACCGTTGCCTGGATCGGCGGATTGACGGCACTCTTCGCCGCCACCATCGGCTTGGTACAGACTGACATTAAGCGCGTCCTGGCCTATTCCACTGTGAGCCAGCTCGGCTATATGTTCCTTGGTTGCGGTCTCGGCGCCTACACAGCTGCCGTCTTCCATCTTATGACCCACGCCTTCTTCAAAGCCCTCCTGTTTTTATCGGCAGGGTCGGTCATCCATGCCCTGTCGGGGGAGCAGGATATCCGCAAGATGGGCGCATTGAAGTCGAAAATTCCCTGGACCCATACACTGTTCCTGATCGGCACGATCGCGATCGCGGGAATTCCGCCTCTGGCGGGGTTCTGGAGCAAAGACGAAATCATGGGCCATGCCTTCGTCCATCACCATTACCTGCTGTATGGCATGGCAGCGGTCGGTGCCTTCCTGACGTCCTTCTATATGTTCCGCCTGACGTACCTGACGTTCTATGGGACGTCCCGCCTCGATCATCATACGGCCGAGCATGTACACGAATCGCCAATGGTCATGATCGGGCCTCTCGTCGTGCTGGCCACGCTCTCCGTCATCGGCGGGTTTCCTGGCGTCCCGCCGGAAAACGGCTGGTTCCACCATTTCCTCCATTCCGTCGCCGGGGTGGCGGGTGAAGAACATGCGACCCCCCCGGCATTGATGTTTGGCTTGATGGGAACAGCCACCGTTATCGCGCTCCTTGGGTGGGGGCTTGCACACTATTTCTACAGTGGTCCATCAACCGCCGCGACGGCCCTTGTCGACCGCATGCCCGGCGCATACACCACCCTGCTGAACAAATACTATGTCGATGAGCTCTACGACACTCTGTTCGTGGAGCCTACCAAACAGTTGGGACGTCTCTGCGACTGGTTCGATCGCACTATTATTGACGGACTCGTCCGGGGCATCGACCGAGGCACAGACCTCAGCGCTGCGGCCATCACCTGGACGGAAAAACACGTGGTGTATGCGGGACTCAATATTATCGGCTATGGGAATCATCTGCTGGCACGCTCCTGGCGCCGCCTGCAAACCGGCATGGTCCATCAGTATGCGGCCATTATCGTGGCGGGACTCTTCATTCTCGTCCATCTCATCCTGTTGATCTGGACCGGGGGCGGTTCAGCCGGGTATTCAGCGCGCTGACGCGGCAGATTTTTTGGATTTACAATGCTTGAAGAGTTCAGTTTCGGCTTCCCCATCCTCTCGTACCTGATCTTCCTCCCCCTAGTCGGGGCGGCGGTGCTCTGGCTGATCGACGACGAGGATCTTCTCAAATCCACGACATTGGGCATCACCCTCGTCGAATTGGCACTGGCCTGCCTCGTCCTGGTGCGCTTTGTTCCTGATTCCGCGGCCATGCAGTTCGCCGAACACGCCCGCTGGATGCCCGCGCTTGGCATCGGCTATCACCTGGCCGTCGACGGGATCAGCGTGCTCTTCGTGGGCCTGACGGCCTTCCTCACCGTCTTGGTGGTCATCTACTCGTGGGACACGATTCGGAACCAGGTACGCCTCTATTTCATGGCTCTCCTGGCCCTCGAAACCACCACGATCGGCATCTTTGTCTCTATCGACCTCATTCTTTTCTTCGTGTTCTGGGAGCTCATGCTCATTCCCAGCTACTTCCTCATCAAGCTCTGGGGTGGAGGAGCCGATCGCCATTACGCCGCCCTGAAGTATGTTCTGTATACACTGCTAGGCAGCGTATTCATGTTGGTGGGCATCGCCCTGCTTGATATCAACTATCACCAGTGGGCCGTGACCCATCATCTGGATCACGTGTACTCATTCGACCTGTTGGAGTTGCTCTCCGTCCCGATTCCACTGTCCCAGCAAGTTTTGATCTTTTGGCTCATGTTCATGGGATTTGCGTTCAAGGCGCCGGTATTCCCATTCCACACATGGCTGCCTGATGCTCTCGTCGAAGGGCCGATCGGAATGGCCGTCATGTTGGCCGGCATGAAATTGGGCACCTATGGGTTCCTCCGCTTCACCTTCCCGTTGGTGCCCGATGCATCAAAGAGCGAAGGAGTCGTCGCCATCGTCATGGTATTGGCGCTATCCGCCATTCTCTATGGCGCAGTCGTGGCACTCGTACAATCGGATTTCAAACGGCTCCTGGCATTTAGCAGCATCAGCCACCTCGGGTTTGTGGTGGTGGGATTGTTTGCCTTGAACTTTCAAGGGTTGCAGGGCAGCCTGCTGACGATGATTAATCTCGGATTCAGTACGGCCGGACTCTTTTTCATGGCCGGGTTCCTGACAACCAGGCAACAGAGCTCGCACCTATCCTCCTTCGGAGGATTTGCCAAGCAGACTCCGCTCCTGGCGACGTTCCTCCTGTTGATCGGCATGGCCTCCATCGGACTGCCGGGAACCAACGGCTTCGTCGGTGAGTTTTTGATTCTTTTGGGCGCCTTCAAAGCGAAATGGTGGTTCGGGGCTGTCGCGGTACTCGGCGTGATCTTCGGAGCCGCGTATTTTCTCTGGTATTACGAACGGGCCATGCTGGGCCCCCTTAGTAAAAACGTATCGGCGGCGGTCAAGGATCTCCATATGCGGGAGGTCACCATTGCGCTCTCGCTGTCCATTATGATTTTGTGGATCGGCCTCTATCCCTCGCCATTCCTGAGAATGATGAATGGCTCAATTCAAGCCCTGGTCGACCGGCTTGATCGTGCGAAAGTGGCCTCCGTAGAAACCGTTATCCACGTGCCGGCGAAGTAGGATCATGGCTGAATACACGCTGCTCATCATTTTATTTGCTCCCTTCCTCGGGGCCTTGGCCTTAATTTTTGTCTCCAATCGCCAAGTCTCGCTCGTACGAGGGATTGCAGCCGGATCTGCCTTTGTCTCATTGGCCGCCTCCGTCTATCTTTTTTATGCCTATGATTCAGTGAAAGGCGGCTATCAATTCATCCAGCGCATTGAGTGGTCTCGCCAGCTGGGCATTTCACTCCATCTCGGCGTAGATGGCATCGGCACGCCGCTGGTGCTTGCCTCAGGCATTCTGTTATTCGCCGGCATCTTCGTCTCCTGGCACATCAAAGACCGCATGAAAGAGTTCTATATCTGGATCCTGATTCTCGCCGCGGCGACAATCGGCGTCTTCATGTCGCTCGACCTCTTCTTCCTGTACTTCTTTTATGAAATGTCCGTTATCCCAATGTATCTGCTGTTGGGCATGTGGGGCAGCCATACCAAGAAGTACCTCGAAATGACGGATCCCGAAGGCATGAAACAACGCGACTCCGTCGGCTTCATTTTCAACTTCGGCGCGAACAGCAAAGAATACGCGGCGATGAAGCTCGTCCTGTTTCTTTCTGCCTTTGCCGTAGCCGCCTTGATGGGGATTCTGCTCATCTATAAGTTCTCCGGACTGAACACGTTCGATATCCTCATTCTGCGCGAAAAAGCCCATTTCTCCGGTCCGTTGGCCACGCTCATCTGGCTGTTGATCTTCTTCGGCTTCGCGTCCATCGCCCCGATTTGGCCGTTGCATTCCTGGTCTCCGGTTGGTCACGCCGCCGCACCGGCCGCCACCAGTATGTTGCATGCGGGCGTGCTGATGAAACTCGGCCACTTTTCCATTATCCGGGTCGCGTTCGAGATTCTTCCCGAGACGACCAGGGAATTGATGCCCATCGCCGCGGTGCTGTGCATTTTCAGCATCATTTATGGCGGCCTCGTGGCGTACTACGCGAAGGACACCAAATACGTCATCGGCTATTCAAGCTCCAGTCACATGGGTTACGTCTTCCTGGGCATGGCGGCCTTGGACTACATCAGCCTCAGCGGAGCCGTGATCTACATGTTCGCCCATGCCATGGCCACCGGCATGCTATTCGCCATGGCCGGCTGGGTCTACGATCAAACTCACACCCGGGACATTCCTTCTTTGGGAGGGCTCTCCAACCGGATGCCCTTTATCTCAGCGGCCTTTGTCATCGGCTGCATGGCTTCGATCGGAATGCCGGGGACCGTTAACTTCATCGCTGAAGTCATGATCATCGTCGGCAGCTGGAACAAATATCCATTCCAGGTTGTCGTGGCAGTGCTCGGCATCGTGTTAACCATGGCCTATCTCTTCAAGATGATGCGCGGCCTTTTCTACGGTTCGATGGCGGAAAAATATAGCCACTCGCATGATGCCGTGGCAGTGGTCGACCGTATGCCCCTGCTTATTATGATTACGGTCAGCATCAGCTTCGGAATTTTCCCCGGACATCTCTACTCCGTGGTCAGGTCAGGCGTCGACCCGCTGATCGCCCGCATCACCAAAGTGGTGCCGGTCGCGGAGCTTCCAACGAACATTCCACAAGCCAACTCGCCTACGATGCCCCTGCCTGCGCCCGGTGAGGCGATTGCGAAGGTGACCTCGCGATGACTTTCTCCCTGACGCTTTCAGCCAGCGATCTTCTCCTCCTGCTACCTGAGCTGTTTCTCACGCTCTGGCTGTGCGTCGTCCTGGCTGTAGATTTTTCGTTCAAGCGCATCGTACAGGAACAGTTAGCCTACCTGACCATTTTCGGCGTGATCATCACTCTGGCCTGTCTCGCATGGTTCGACATGACCGGCATCACCGGCACCCTGTTCGGGAAGATGTTCGTCGTGGATCGGATGGCGATCTTTTTCAAAGTCATGATCCTCCTGGCCACCATCCTGGTCATTCTCCTCTCGATCGACTATGTGCATCGATTCTCCCTCTTTCGAGGCGAGTATTATTTCCTCGTGGCGATGTCGGCGCTAGGCATGATGTTCATGGCCTCCGCCAACGACCTCTTATCACTCTTCGTCACACTGGAATTCGCGACGTTTGGCTTCTACGTGCTGGTCTCCTATCTCCGGGACGACATGGCCTCAAACGAGGCAGGTCTCAAGTTCTTTATCCTGGGGGTCTTCGCGGCAGGATTGCTGGCCTACGGTATCAGCCTCGTCTATGGCGAAACAGGCAAACTCGTCTTTTCAGATATGACCGGCGCAGCCCCGACGACGGGATTAGTCATCGGCTTTCTGCTGATCTTCGCGGCGTTAGGATTCAAGATTGGAGCCGTCCCGTTTCACTCCTGGATTCCGGATACGTATCACGGCGCACCGACACCTGTGACCGCCTTCCTCTCCATCGCCCCGAAAGTCGCAGCTTTCGCCATCCTGCTCCGGTTGTTCCTTGTGGCACTGGCGACATTCAAGCCTGCCTGGGCCTTGCTCATTGTCGCCGCCTCGATCCTGTCGATGACCTATGGCAACATCGTGGCGATCGCACAGCGAAACATTAAGCGTTTGCTGGCCTATTCAGGTATCGCCCAGGTCGGAAATGTGCTGATCGGCCTGGCCGCAGGCACCAAGATGGGCACCGACTCGATTCTGTTCTATCTCCTGACCTACCTCTTCGCCAATCTTGGAGCCTTCGCGGTCATCATGGCGATCAGCAATTCGGTCGGGAGTGATGAGATCGACGATTATCGCGGACTCAACCGGCGCTCGCCCTTTCTGGCATTTGCCATGTTAATTTTCCTCCTCTCACTGGCAGGCGTTCCTCCCCTCGCCGGCTTTATCGGAAAGCTGTATATTTTTGTCGCGGCGATCAAAGAAGGTCTCTACATTCTGATTACCGTCGGCCTCGTCAATATCGTCGTCTCGATGTACTACTACCTCATCGTCGTGAAAAAGATGTACATCAACGAACCGCTCGACTCCTCTCCCATCAAGACCACGGGTCCCTTGCGAGCGGTGATCTATGTCGGGTTGGCTGGAACGCTCGTGATCGGCATCTATCCACAACCGTTCCTCGATTGGGCTGTGGCAGCCACGCTCATGTTTTCCAATCTCATTGGACCTGCCGCCTCCGTGACTCCTCCGGTCACACCGTTCGGAGGCTGAAGACTCGGTCAGCGTCGAGGTTTTCAGCTTCCATCAATTCTCTTCGCCTCTCAATACCTTCTGGTACAATGGGCGTGCAGTCTCCCGATTGCGTCACAGTCTTTGACGCGCATTTCCCGGGCTCCCGTTTGCATATCTCGGAGCTTTCACTGTAGGCATGGACGAACCGAACCGCCACCAACCCGTCGACGTCGGGCTCGACTCCCCATTTCCTGCCGCCCCGCGGGCTGAACAGCGTCTGAGCGGAGCTTCGTTCTTCACGCCGCTGGTTCAGATATTTCAAAGGCGATCAATCGAACAGCGCGTCCTGGCCGGATTCGGACTCGTCTTTGCCGGCATCCTGGTTATTTCCGCCATCTCCTATCGCAACATGATCGTCCTCATTCGCAATGGTGACTTGGATAAACGGAGCCACGAGTTCATCCAGTTTCTCGGTGCAACCGGAGAAGCCATCGACGACGCGGAAAATGGCCATCGTCGGTTCCTCGTCACCGGAGACGAGAGCTATCTGGCCGCCTATCACACCTTGCGGGAACGCGCGCCCGAATATGTTCGCTATCTACGGGAACTGACTGATCCGGAGAGCACCCAACGCGCCCATGTAAGCGATCTGGAACAGTTGATCACTCAGCAATTGCAGGAGGAACGCGCCGCCATCGACCTACGCGCCAAGACTGGTTTTGACTCAGTGCGGGGAATGGCCCTCACGGGCGTCGCCAAAACGGCCCTCGAGTCAGCCAGGCGCCTGCAGGGCCAGATGGATCAGGAGGAGACGAAAGCACTCGCCCAACGAGTCATTGAATCGACCACGACCACCCGCTCCAGCATCATTCTATTGACCATCGGAGCGCTCCTGCTGTTCGTGCTCCTCGCGGCCGTGTACTACTTGATCCGGCATGACATTACTGAGCGACGCCGGATTGCCGACGAGCTCCACCGCCGGGGAGAACTTCTGGAAGCCGCCAATAAAGAGCTGGAGGCGTTCAGCTATTCCGTGTCGCACGACTTGCGCGCGCCGCTCCGGCACATTGACGGCTATGCCTCGCTCCTCGCAAAAGCCGGAGCGATCTCGCTTGATGACAAGGCGAAACGCTACTTGCAGACAATCTCTGAATCCGCCACCAGGATGGGACAACTCATCGACGATCTGTTGGTGTTTTCGCGCATGGGGCGGCAGGAAATGCTGCGCGGCACGGTCAATCTGAATCACTTAATCGCCGCCTTGCGGCACGATCTTCGACATGACTTGCAAGATCGCGCAATCTCATGGACAATCGCTGAACTCCCTGATGTGACCGGAGACGCGGCCATGTTGCGGCAGGTCTTTATGAATCTCATTGCGAACGCCATTAAATTTACCGGGACCAGGCAACAGGCCAAGATCGAAATCGGCAGTCTGGACAACGGGCCGGATGAAGCGGTGTTATTCGTACGCGATAATGGGGTAGGATTCGATATGCGTTACGCCAACAAGCTCTTTGGGGTGTTTCAACGGCTCCATCGAGCGGATGAGTTTGAAGGGACAGGCATTGGATTGGCCAATGTCAGACGCATTATTCATCGGCATGGGGGGAAAACCTGGGCGGAAGGTGCGCTTGGCGAAGGTGCCACCTTTTACGTCAGCCTCCCGAGAGTGAGGCTCTTGGCATGACCGCTTCGAAACCCATTTTGCTCGCCGAAGACAATCCGCGCGACGCCGAACTGGCGCTCGCGGCCATGGAAGAGCATCATCTGGCCGACAAGGTCATTCTCTGCCACGATGGCGCAGAAGTATTGGACTACCTCTATTGCCGAGGCCACTTCAAAACGCGGCTCCAAGGGAATCCTGCCGTGGTCCTGCTCGATTTGAAAATGCCGAAGGTCGATGGCCTTGAGGTCCTCCGTACGATCAAGAACGACGCGGCTCTCAGACCGATCCCCGTCGTGATGCTCACATCCTCCCGTGAAGAACGCGATTTGGCTGAAAGTTATGCACTTGGGGCCAACGCGTATGTCGTCAAGCCGGTGGAGTTCCATCAGTTTCTCAAAGCGGTCAAAGAGCTCGGCGTATTCTGGGGCATGATCAACGAACCGCCCCCCGAAAGAACCAGCCGGGCAGCCGGCCGGTCCACCTAACTCCGTCTCGATGCAGACGATGACTCAGCCTCTGCGATTCATCCATCTTGAGAGCAACCCGGCAGACGCGGAATTGATCGATTCCACGCTCCGAGAGGCCGGCATTCTGTGCCAACCCAAGCGCGTCCAGACGCGTGAGGAGTTTCTCGCAGCCCTCCGCCAGGAAGGCTTCAGCCTCATTCTCGCCGACACCACTGTACCAGGTTTTGACGGAGCCGCCGCGCTCGGCCTCGCCCGGACCCTGCATCCGGAGGTGCCGTTTCTCTTCGTCTCTGCGACGCAGGGCGAAGACCTCGCCATCGACATGATGCAACGCGGGGCGACCGACTATATTTTCAAGCAACGCCTGGGCAGGTTGGTGCCGTCCATTAAACGGACCCTACGCGAGCTTGACGAGCGCCTTGAACGCAAACGGGCCGAAGACGCGCTGCGCATGAGCGAAAAACAGTTCCGCCAGGCGCAGAAAATGGAAGCCGTCGGCCGCCTTGCAGGGGGACTGGCTCACGACTTCAACAATCTCCTCACAGTTATTATGGGGCACAGCCAGGTGCTCCTCGGAGAACTACCCGCCGGCAACCCGATTCGCGCGAAGGTTGAAGAGATGCAAAAGGCCGGAGAGCGGGCCGCGAGTTTAATTCGCCAACTCATGGCTTTCAGCCGCAAGCAGCCGGTAGAGCCGCAGGTGCTGCCGTTGAATTCCATCCTGGGCAATGTGGAGGGCATGCTCCGGCGCCTCATCGGCGAGGATATCCAACTGGTCATCCGCCCCGATCCCCATCACGGTCATGTCAAAGCCGATCCTGGCCAACTGGAACAAGTGCTCATGAACTTGGTCGTCAACGCCCGGGATGCGATGCCCAACGGGGGCTTGCTGGCCATTGAAACGTCGCAGACGGAACTCGCGCGTACCCCCATGCATCATCTCCACCCCTTGCCGCTGGGGCACTATGTCAAACTGACGGTCACCGATACCGGCTGTGGCATGGATGCCGAGGTCCTCGCGCATTTATTTGAGCCGTTTTTTACGACGAAAGAGGAACGCAAGGGTACGGGCCTCGGGCTATCGACCGTATTCGGGATCGTCACCACATGCGGGGGTGGCATCGATGTCTGGAGCCAGGTCGGACACGGCACCACCTTCGACCTGTACTTCCCGCGCGCAAACCCGCAGACGTCTGCCGCCCGTGCCGAAAAACCGCAAGGCCGGCCGCGCGAAGGATCGGAGACGATTCTCCTGGTCGAAGACGACGGCGGTGTGCGTGACTTGATCCGGTATGAATTGACGAAAACAGGATATCAAGTCATCGAAGCGAAGAATGGCGTGGAAGCCTGTTTGACCGCCACGCAACAAAGCTATCACGTCGATCTTCTGCTCACCGACGTGGTTATGCCCGGCATGAACGGCCGGGAACTGGCGCAACATCTCTCCGTCATCAAGCCGAACTTACGGGTCCTGTTCATGTCGGGGTACCTGGACGATATTTCCGTGAACAGCGGCATGGATCCCCATCGAACCACGTTTTTGCAGAAACCCTTCACCCCGGATCTTCTGCTGCGCACCGTACGCGCCTTACTCGACTCCTCCACCTCGGCAACGGGACAGCTCCCCCAACCGCATGCTCCGTCGGAGCACAGTTCGCGCAGTGCGCGCGCCTCCTGATGAGGTAATGCCACCAGCCGAATGATTTGACCCCTGTGGCCATCCTTTTTATACTGAGGCTGCGCAAGGCATTCCATGCCGCCTCTTTCACGACACCATGAACGCCCCCGGGTCTCGATGATCGACCATCACCGATACACACCCCAAGCCCTTCATCGATTGATCCTGATAGGCGCCTGCGTGCTCTCACTCAGTCATGAGGGAGCGTTTCAAGCGGCCACGGCATTAGCGCAACCGGTCCCCTGGGAACGATTAACCGCTGGCATGCACGTTGCGCTGTGGAACCCCCTGGAGGCTTGCCCCCAGGTTCCCTCGCTGCTCATGCTGCAGATCGATCCTGAGCGGTACCGCTTCTCCATTCACCAATTTCGCGATGAAGGGCTGCGGGCCCCCATCTCGATTCACGACTGGCAGCAACGGACCGATGCGTATGTCCTATTCAATGCGGGACTGTTTCGAGAGGACTATTCATACCTAGGTGTACTCTTGAAGGAAGGGCGTTCGCTCGGCACCAAGAAACACCATTCCTGGCAGGGGCTTTTCGCCGCAGAACCCACCGACGGAACGCTGAAAAAAGCGCGCGTGCTGGATCTTGCCTTCGAGGGATTTACCGAAGAGCGACCAGTATATCGAGAGGCCGCACAGTCGTTGATGTTATTCGACCGAACCGGAAAACTCCGGGTTCGGGATAGCGGGAAACGGGCCTTTCAAACCGTGGTAGCGGAGGACGGGCAGGGGTCCATTCTCGTGATCAAGACAGTGGATGTCGTGTCGCTCCACCACCTTGCCGACTGTTTACATCGGCAACTACCGACGCTTCAGCAGGCCATGGCCATGGATGGAGGCGCATCGTCCGATGTTGTCGCGAGTCCGGACCTGCTGCACGCGGTCCAGGAAACCACGTCGCAGGCCGGATGGCGATCGCTTCTGGCGGGCACGACAGGCGTACACATTCCGCTGCCGACGGTGATCGGTATCAGTCCACGCACGCCGGCGCGCGGCGCACCGGCTTCAGCCTCGTCACCCTCAACTCACGGGCGATGATCTATCGGCCAGGAGAGACGGGAAAGCCGGCCTCGGTCCAGGCATTCATGCTCCCCACCACATTGTAGACATGCGTGTAGCCGAGATCGGCCAGAGTCTCGGCGGCAATGTTGCTGCGATGACCGGATTGGCAGTAGACGACGATATGATCGTCCAACTTCGCCCCCAGCTCCCGATGGCGAGTTTTCATTTCGCGAAAATCAATGTTCAGATCGGTGCCCGGAATCATGCCGGAGGCATGCTCATCAGGGGAACGCACATCGACGAGCACAAAACCCTTGGCACTCGTCGACGAGGCCTTCATGAGACCGGCCCGCAACTGTTGCACGCTCAGCACATACGAGTGATACGCAACGGCCGATTGAGGACCATCGAGCAAAAGACCACACAGACAGAGCCCACACATGATAGACGTAAGGTATCGCATGGCGATCTCTCTCCTTTTGACGAGCCGGAATAGGGGCGTGACATATGCTGTATGATAAAAGCCCTATGAAAAGGTGGTCAAGCTGGACCGTCCTGACCGTCTCGCTCGTTCTGGCAAGCTGCGGCGAAGGCGCCCTCCTCGTGAAGGACAACGCCGGCGGAGGAGTGGTCGTGTATCCCTATCGAGCCGAACAGGGTACCCTGCTGTCGTCCTTCCGAAGGGAAGCCGTGCGTCTGATGGAACAGAAATGCCCGGGCGGGTATGCGATCGTGCGAGAAGGGGAAACGAAAGGTCGCCTTCGTCAGGCCAGTCCTGTTGCAGGATCAAGCGACGTGGTCGAGGAACGGCGGTGGGGCATTCAGTTCCAGTGCAAATAGTCAGAGAGAAATCGGACCGCCCTTCATCAAATCATCAATCGTCAGGAGACTCATGACTCGCACGCCCGTCTGCTCGACACGGGCGCGGCCCTCTTGCTCTTTTCGATCGACGATCACCAGCGCGTCTGTGACGTTCAACCCGGCTTCACGAGCCGCAGTAATCGCTTTCACCACAGATCCGCCGGACGTCAACACGTCATCCACGATTAGGGCGCGATCTCCGGTTTGCACGACTCCTTCTACTAATCGGCCGAGCCCATGGTCCTTTGCCTGCTTCCGCACAAAAAACGTGCGCCATTCGCGGCGAGGAGCAGCCGCATAGGCATAATCCGAGATGGACGTGGCGATCGAGATCGCCCCGATCTCCAGCCCGCCAAGGCAGTCAATATGGAGATCCCCGATCACCTCCAAGGCGTTCTTGGCGACCACGTGGCGGGCATGGGGAAACGCCATCAGCGTCCGGCAATCCACATAAAACGGACTGAGCAACCCCGAGGCCAGCTTAAAGCCGCCCTTCGGATCCCATTTGAACGACTGCGTCTTGTGAAACGCGGCGACAAGTTCGTCTTGCAGCATAATAGGTCTCGTGCTCCCTTGAAGGCCGGTTCATCAAGCCACCACGGCTGTGCCGGCTCGTCAACACGGTGGCTGATTCTACACCGGTCTGAACACAGATGGCATCAACGATTCACCACGACGACCTATCGCCCACACGCCTCTCCATGCGCCGCGTTCACAGGACCATCCAACCCGCTCAATCCCTCTTCAAGAGAATCGACGGACCTGTTCAGCCAAAGTCCCGGCGACCATGCCAAGATCAAACGGCCAGGCATACCGGAGTTCGACGCCAGGATACTGAGGCCGGAGATGTTCGAGAATTTCCGGGATCTCCACCTCCGAGTGAGAACCGCCAGGCGTAAACATCGTGGTCGCCACGGTAATATGGGTCGCGCCCTGCTTGGCGAGCTGCTCGACCGATTCTTCTAACGTCGGCGCACAAAACTCGTTATAGGCCACTGCGAACACTACATCACCCAGCTTCGCGCGTAGTTGCGCGGCCACCGCCTCAAGCCCTGCCTGATAGGGATCGGTCTCCGCATTCCTCGGCCATTGGCGGATCTTGGCGTCTAACTCCATCTCCTCTGCCGACGCCGGTTGCTTCGCCGCGCGCCGCTGCGCCTCAAGCCGCTTGAGTTTCGTCACCATGTCTTGAGGGCAGCCTCTGGGAATCCCGCCGTGCCCCACCAAAATTACGCCTTTCCGCACTGTTGCCATCGCGTCATTCCTCCAGTTAATGTCACACCCAGTGATCGTTACTTCGCCGCACCAGCCTCTAAGAATTCCTGTACATTGGTCTTGCCATACCGGCTCTCCGGCCACACCGTGCGAATAAACTTCGCCACGAGCGCCATCGTTTTTTTCACCGCAGGTGTTTTTTCCGGATCCGTCGCAGGCAGAAGCCGAACCGTCATGGTGGCCTCGTGTTGCTTCAACTGAATAAAAAAGCTCCGTGCCACCCCCTGTTCGATCACCACCGCATCGAGCAGCGCTTCCCTGCCACTCTTGGCCAGATAGAACTCCTGGACCTTGAGAATTTCCTGTTCAGCCCGCTGCAGGATCGGGACAAATTTTTGATAGAGCGCCTGAAGGTCACCGGCGCCTTCCACCACGACATGCGGCATGACGTCCTTTCTAGACGTGATTCCTGAGCATCAGCTCCTTCGGATGTGGATTGAGATACACCTGCTCGCGAATATACTGGACATCGAAGATCTGTACATAGTGCTTGATCAAGGTGAGCGGAACGATCAACGGCGTGAGTCCTTGATGGTAATCCTCGATCACGCCCAGCAGTTCCGCTTTTTCCTGCGCCTCGAGCCGCTCTTTGAAATGCCCGAGGATGTGCTGCAGCACATTGACATGCTTCCGCACCGTCGCCCGCACGGCCAACGCCTGCATGAAGAGTTCGCCATACTGAAGCACCAGATCTTTGGGGCGATACTCGTTCACCCGCGCGACCAAGCGACCCAGCTGGCGATAGTGCGGCGCGCTATGCGCCAGCAGCAGGTACTTATGATCGGTATGAAACCGCACCACCCCCTGCCTCGTCGCGCCGCTGTTCATGAGGTCCTGCCAGCGCCGGTAGCAGAACACCCGCGCGATAAAATTCTCCCGCAACAACGGATCGCAGAGCCGCCCTTCCTCTTCGACAGGGGTCAGCGGAAAGCGGCCTAGAAACGCCCGCGCGAACAGCCCCACGCCCTTACGCCCCGGCATACCGTGCTCGTTGTAGGTGCGAACGCGTTCCACTCCACAGCTGGGTGAATCTTTTTTGAACACAAAGCCGGATAGGTCCGATCCGGCCAAGTCATCCAGGCGCTTGGCCGCCATCACCTCCATGGCGCGTGTATGATCCTGCCCGTTCTTGATCGCGACCAACCGCGGCTGCTGTGGAGTGCCGATCAACCGCATCGCTTCTCGCGGCGTCCCGAGTCCGGCCTCAACCTCCGGACACACCGGCACCCACTCCACATAACGTCCCAATACGTCAGTCAAAAACGCATCCCGCTTGTGGCCGCCATCGAAACGAACTGCTTCGCCCAGCAAACACCGGCTGATGCCGAGACGGAGCGGTGCGGCCGTCATGTCGCCACCTTCTGTTTGCCAAGATCCAGATACTCCTGTCGGGCCTGCCGGTGATTCACAATGGGTTCGGGATAGTCCGACCCGATGCGGCATCCGACACGGATCTGTTCGTCTTGTGGCATGAGCTGCGGTTCATGAATCCATTTTGTCGCCACGGAAGCCAATTCAGGCACGTACCGACGCAGATACTGCCCGTCAGGATCGAACTTTTCACTTTGCAGCGTCGGGTTGAAGATGCGATACCCCTGCATCGCATCCGTTCCTGTGGACGCGCACCACTGCCAGTTGCCGTTGTTGGCCGCCACATCGCCATCCACGAGATGCTGCATGAAATACCGCTCGCCGCTCTGCCAATCGATTCGGAGATCTTTCACCAGGAACGAAGCCACCACCATGCGCACACGATTATGCATCCAGCCCGTCTGATTCAATTGGCGCATCCCGGCATCCACAATCGGATAGCCGGTACGACCTTCACACCAGGCGACAAATAGCTGATCACGCTCCGCGCCTGCAGGACGAGGAGCGGGAAGGCCTGGCTTGACCTTGAACGGCCCTTCAGCGACATGGGCGAAGGCCGTCAACACCTGCTGAAAAAATTCCCGCCAGACCAATTCGTCCATCCAGGTGAACACATCGGGGCGGGAGACCTGGCCGCCTTTCGCAAGCGTGTGTAACGCGGCATGCACCATCGTCCGCGCGGAGATCGTCCCGAAACGCAAATGAGGAGAAAGTTTCGACGTCCCGTCTTGCGCCGGAAGCTTTCGGCCGCTGACATAACTATGGACCGGCCCTTTTAGGAACCATTGCAGTCTGGCGCGTGCCGCCTGTTCGCCTGGTTCGATCCACATCGGTACCGACTCATACCCCAAGTCCTGCGCCGTGGGCCAAGCCGCCACCTTCACTGCTGGAGACGCCGAGGGAAACGAGGGTACCGGAAGCGGCGCCGGCGCGGCAGACCGCCATTGAGTCCACCAGCGGTCACAATACGCGCTATACCGTTGAAAGGGGTCACCGGTTAACCCTCGCACTTCTTCGGCTTCGAACACCACGTGGTCTTTGAAGGTTCGCACCAGACGCCCCTGCTGAGCCAAGCGCTGCTGCACCGTACGATCACGCGCGACCGCCGACGGTTCATAGTCTCGATTCCAATAGACAGCGTCAACGGCACATTCCTGCGCCGTGCGCAGCACCGTGTCAATCGGCTCACCCGTTCGCCAGACAAGGGTCAGACCCTTCGCCGCCAATGAGCCGCGCAAATCCTCGAGACAGCCCAACATGAACCCTATGCAGGCAGATCCGAACACGTGACGGCACAGCAATGGTTCGTCGAACACAAAGAGTGGCACGATCTCTTTGCATTCCTTGCAAGCAGCCGAGAGGGCCGGGTTGTCATGGAGCCGCAAGTCACGACGAAACCAGACCAACCCTCTCATAAGTGAACCTCGTGTGACGAAGAGGCCAGTCGCGTGTCAGGCGGCAGCGGATCGGCGAATAACGTCCGACGCCAGGCCACATAGCAGATAAAGAAGGCGGTCGTGGCCATAAATCCTGTGCGCAGTGGGTGGAACCCGAATTGCCATTGATTCATGAGTTCACTGATGAGCCCGAACCCTCCATAGGCCATGGCCAATCCCCAGGCCCATGGACGCAAGAATATAAACCCGTAACCGATCAAAAAGTGCGCGGCGGGAGAATGCAACTTCACCACATAGGCCAGCGGGCCGGCGATCGTCACGCCGAATAGTTTGAGGGCGTAGTGGGGGAACCATTCGATGATGAGCAGATCGAGTAACCCCACCAACACAAACAGCGCCCCGAATAATTTAATATCGATGCCGCCTTGATTCGTCTGCTGCAACATGGTTCCGCTCTCCTTCCCTCGACACGTCATGCTCTCGGCAGCCATCACGTCACTGCACCCAGGCATCGGGGAACGCCTGCCACCAGGTGGTGGGATGCGCCTGTCGCCACTGGGTCTGTTCCTGCCACAGGCGATCGGAGGCCGCCTTGTGCAACCGGACCGCCATTGCGGCGCTGACATCAGACTGTTGGCGGACGCTGGTTTGAATCATTTCTTTCGCCATGCGCGCGAGACCGCCCGGCGGATCAACGAGATCCTCCGTATGCCGGTATGCCAGGTTCACGTACAGATGCTCCACCGCCATCCAGCTTTCGTCCTTGGACAATTGTTCCAGGTACGCATCAATGGCCTGATACACATAGGTCAACCGAACATAGGCCTCGACCGAGGGTCGCTCTTGTATGGCCTGTTCACACATCTCCAGTGCACGCCGATAGTCCCCGGCCAGCAGGTACAGCCCCGTTCTTTCGACCCCCGATAGAGCCGAGCCCGGCGTGGGATGCGCCTGCGCGCCGGTGAGGAATGCTCCCGAGGCCATGAGAAGACATCCGAACAGGACAATCGTACGTTTCACACATCACCTATTTGGCAGGGCCGCCATGTGATCCCATTTGCCCTTTGTACAGCGTCTGACCGGCCACCCGCGTGACCGCCACTTCCCGCACGGCGCTGTCTGCTTTGATTCCCAACTTGACCACCGTTCCCGGTTCGCCCCTGACCATCAAGGCCACCTGTTCGTACGTCTTGCCCGTCACGACCGAACCGTCAACCGTCGTGATCTCATCCCCCGATTTGAGCCCGGCCTTCTCCGCCGGCCCATCCGGAAGCACTTGGGCGATATACAACACGGCCGTGTCGCCCACTCGCTCTGCGCCAACATGTAAGGAGACCCCAATGACGCCATCCGGTATGGTCACCTCCAGCCCGTACGATCCTCCCCCTGACCCGGACTTCTCATGGCCCTCCGCGGCCCAAGCGCCGCCGGTTCCATCGGGCCACTGGCTCAGACAGAGGCTCAAGCACCCGAGGGCTACCCATGTCGTCACATACGTGTGTGTTCGCATCTTGCTACCCCCTTCTTCACGATGACCGTTAAGAGGCCAACCCCACTAACACCAGCCCTCCTAAGAGGACGAGCGAATTTAAATAGAGCGACCGCTGATGCAACCGCTCCCAAGACGCTTGTACAACCGGATCCACAGAACCGAGGCGTTCCTGCTCCTTGAGTTGGTCCCTCATCGCATTACTCTGCGGAGTCAGTGGCGACCGGCAATAGGATTCCGCCAGGAAGATCATCAGCCAGATGGCACCTGCCGCCGACAGGGCAAGGCTGGCCCCACGAATGACCAGGAGAGCGGTTACTGACACCAGCCCCGCAACAGAGGCGCCCATTCCGAGAAGATAGTAGGCAGGAAACAATTGTCGCACGACTTTACCGAACTGCTCCGGTGCCAATTGCTTCGCCAGAACGGGAGCCACCACAAAGGACAACAGCACCACTTTGCCGACGAGTATCGCCGCAGCGAGGGCCTGTAGATACTGCATGATTGATTCAAAGAGATGGCTCATGGCCGGTTGTCTCTTGTCATGATCGCGCGCAAGGCCGGTTCCAGGGACGGATATTGAAAGGTATAGCCTCCGGCCTGTGCCTTCACTGGCCCGACACGTTGCCCCGTCGTCATTAACGTTCCCAATTCTCCCAATGCCAGACCTAAGGCCAGACCAGGAACCGGCAACCACGAGGGCCGGTGCAGGACCTTGCCGAGGATGCCGCAGAACGTCTTCATTGTCACCGACCCAGGCGCGACACCATTCAGGGGCCCGGAAAGATCCGGCGAGTGAATGGCCCATTGAATCAAGCCGATCAGGTCCGCACGATGAATCCAGGACACCCACTGCGTCCCTGGCATTACCGGTCCGCCCGCAAACAGGCGAAACGGCAGCATCATTTTTGGCAGTGCCCCGCCATTTCGTTCCAAGACCATTCCCGTTCGCAGGAGCACCACCCTGGTGCCGGATTGACCGGCCCGCAATGCTTCCGCTTCCCAGGCTGCGGACAACTGAGCGAGAAATCCCGCACCCATGGGGGATCGCTCATCTAAGACCCGATCATCTTGGGGACCGTAGTACCCGATGCCCGAGGCACTGATCAGCACAGGGAGCGGACGCGGCCTAGTTGCTATCGCATCCACCAGCAGTCTGGTGGCAAGCACACGGCTCTCGACGAGAATGCGCTTGCGGGCGCTTGTCCATCGTCCCTCCGCAATTGGCTCGCCCGCTAAGTTGACTATCGCGTCCGCCGGAGCGACGGCATCCTGCCACGGTCCGGCTGACCGCGCATCCCACTCCACATAACGTACCTTCGACTGAGTGGGGGAATGTGGCCTGCGGCTCAACACCACAATGTCATGACCCGCGCGCGACAATTCTTCCACCAGCGCATGGCCGATAAAGCCTGTCCCTCCAGTCACGACAATGTTCATCTGCTGTCCTCCCGTTCTGGCCGTAATCTATGACGGGTCGCGATCGGCTCCAGGCTCCGAATCTTCTTCATCAGTCTCCGCCTTGCGAGGAGACGTCTTGTTCGAACCGCTGCCATCGGAAATGCCGGTCACCCGCTGGCTGAACTTCCTCTCCTTGGTACCATACAGCAAATTGGGAGGGGGACTGTGCCGATTTTTAAGGATCACCGAATCGAGCACTTCACCGCACAGGGCACAATGCCAGGCCGTAATATCGATTTGGCCGGTATCATCGAGCAGATCAATATAATGTTGCGTCAGCAATAATCCTCCGCAACGGGGACAGACGTGGTTGCCCCTCGGGGGAGGTGTGAATGATTCTGGTGTCCCATGTGTTTCCATTGGAACCCCCGGCTTCGAGTAAGATGAACGCCTGCCTGCTTCGACTGATTACCTCGGCTGCACGGCGACAGTCGTGACCACTCGCGACGCTACCGAACACGAGACTGCTCCCGGCTCGATCTGCGCACCATGGCGTAAGCCGGGCGCCGCAGACGCACATAGAGCGCCGCACCGATACTCACCACGAAGGCCGCCATGCCTAAGATCATTTCCTGCGTCATACACTGCCTCCTTCATCCTGCTGATCGAAATGCCCGTTCGCGCATTCACTGGGGGTTCGCTGAGGGGACAGGTGCCTCCAAAGGAAGCACCCATCCACCTCAACGGGAGGCCGCGTGCGGAGTCGCGGTACCTCCTGTTTCGCCGCCGCGCTCGTCTCAACAACTGCCCCATGAACTCACCGCTCATCTGACCTTCTGCTCTGCTGCTGGTGCTTCCTAATGACCCTGCTCATCAAGGCTCCGCACACATCGAAACCCGGTTCCGTGAGTTTGCAGCGCGAACCCTCCCCGGCCGCGGGCCGTCGCCGTAATATCGGAATGCGGGCTGTGCCAGGACCCTCCTCGAATGACACGGACAATGCCCTTGTCTGGTCCCTGAGGATTTGTTGTCGGAGCATTCGCGTAATAATCCGGGTCATACCAATCCTGGACCCATTCCCGGGCATTCCCGGCCATGTCCTTGATGCCGTAGGGTGAATCACCGCCTGGCAAGGACCCCACCGCATGAAGGGTCTTGTCCTCGACCCACTCGCGGTCGTAGTTCGCTCGCTTCGGAGTCGGCGCGTCCTCCCCCCATGGGAAGGTCCGGCCATCGATGCCGCGCGCGGCCTTTTCCCACTCCGCTTCCGTCGGCAATCGTTTCTTGGCCCAGGCGCAATAGGCCTTGGCGTCGTACCATGTCACTTGCACCACCGGCAGTTGCTCGATGCCTTTGGCGGACACCAGCACGCCGGTGCCATAGGGATTGGGCGGACTTCGGTGGCCTGTGGTGGTGACGAATGTCATGTAGCGTTCATTCGTCACTTCCACCTCATCGATGGCGAAGGCATCGACCTGCACAGTACGCTGCGGCCACTCATCGGCCCGTCCTTTCGGACTCTGTGTGCCCATCAAAAACGGTCCGGCCGGAATGGTCACCATGAGAACCCGGTCCAGCTCTTTCACAGCCGGGGCCGCAAACACAGGGGAGAGCGCGAGCGCACAGCCGGCCGCCAACAGGCCCGCATATCCCCATCTGGTACGTCTCCTGGTCACACCTTGTGTCATTGCTTCTGCTCCTTGCTCCCTTCGATGGCCCGATCCGTGTGAGTCTTGATCTGCTCGACCAGCTTCTCCACCGCACCTGCATCCCCACGGTCGGCCGCTTCCTGCGCCTGGGTCACGAGGGTTCTCGCTTCATGCAAATGTTGTTCGATTTGTGCTTGCAGATCGGGTGACGCCACGGTTCCCCCCAGCGCCGCACGATGGTACACCTCCCAGGCATGGTCCACGCTGTGTTCCGCCTCATGCACCAGCTGCACCTTCTCCGGGTGGGTGTGGCGACTGGTATCGATCGGCCCAGCGTGGAGTTCCATCGCAGACAGTAGCGCCGCCAACCCACCCATGACTGTGACGATTGTCCTGTACCTCATGCCTCTGCCTCCGTCATAAGAATCCATGGCGACTCGACCGGCCTGCGTCCGATATTACGGACGCTTCATCGATTGCTCGATGAGGGGTCGTAGCCCCAGCAGCTCAACATTCGCTGGGTCCATGGCTAACCCACGAGCGACGGCCTGCTGTGCCTCGGCGAAACGCTCCCGGCCCATCTCGACCAACGCCGTGATGTAGGTGTCCCGAATACGTTGTTCCCAGTCTGCCGGTGCCGGCTTAGCGCACCGGAAGCCAAGTCCCACGCCATAACTATTGTTCAGCGGGTGATTCCAGAAGCGATGTGTCGAACGAATCGTGCCTTCCGGCGCAATCCAGGAACCGCCGCGAATCACACGCTTCTCTCCGACGGTCAGCCGATCCACATAGGTGCCGGTACCGCCGAGCCACAAGGGCTTCTCCGGACCGGTGGGGTTCACCATGGTCTCCAATCTTCCGTAGTACTTGGGATCATACCAGTCAGCGACCCACTCAAAGACATTACCCGCCATGTTATAGACGCCGTAGTAGCTGGCCCCTTCAGGATGGGAATCCACGGGCAGAGTCGCATTCTGGTGACGATCGTAGTTCGCTTTGCTGGAATCGAAATCGTTGCCCCAGGGATACAAATTGCCGTTCGGACCACGCGCCGCCTTTTCCCACTCTGCTTCAGTCGGGAGTCGCTTCCCGCGATACTCGCAGTAGGTTTTCGCATCGATCCAATTCACTCCCACCACAGGCTGCTGGGGCTTATTCAAACGAGGGTCATCCCAATACGCCGGAGCCGGATGGCCGGTCGCCTTGATGAATTCGCCAGACTCTTTATTGGCGACCTCGTACTTATCGATCAGATAGGAATCGAGGAACACCGTGTGCGCAGGGCCTTCGTCGTGAAACGCATCCGCCGACCACGGCATGTTCATGCGTTTGTCGTAGAGCGACAGTCGACGGGTTGGTGCGGCCAGCTCGACTCTATCCAGCCCCATGACCGACGGGCCTTGTCCCACATACACCATGTCTTTGGGAATGTCGGCCTCATGCGCGTGGGAGACAGAGGCCACCGCGATGATCCCCATGACTAGCCCTGTCCTGACTACAGTTCCCATCAATGTCATGCCGCACCTCCTCCTACTGAGGGCCTGACAGGGAGGTGGTCATCCCACCTCCTCCGCGGCCAGAATTACTTCTTCATCGTCTTCTGAATGAGCTCACGTGTTGCCAGGTACTCTTTATTGTTCGGATCTGCAGCCAGAGCCTTCTCGATGGAGGCCACGGCATCAGCGTTTTTCTCCGCCCCCATGCCGACGAGTGCCTGAATGAAGGCATCGCGTCCGGCTTGCGCCGCTTCTTCCGACACCGCGCTCACCGACTTCGCACATCGGAAGCCGAGCCCCACACCGTAGGAGTTATTCTCCGGCTGATTCCAGAACCGGTGGCTGGTATGCAATGACGTTTCCGGCGCCAGCCATGACCCGCCGCGCAAGACTTTCACCGGGCCTTGGTTCGCAAAGTTGTAGCCCTTGTCTGCGCCCTTGGGGTTCAGCGCGTTGCTGGTCTTGTAGTATTTGGGATCGTACCAGTCGTCCACCCACTCAAAGACGTTCCCCGCCATGTTGTAGATGCCGTATCCGCTCACGCCGTCAGGGTAGGAATCGACCGGCATTGTGCGGCCCACATTCTGTCCGTAGTTGGCTTTCTTCGGATCGAGGTGATGACCCCAGGGATAATGGTTATCGCCTTCCGGCCCCTTCGCGGCCTTTTCCCATTCCGCCTCGGTGGGCAATCGCTTGCCGTCCCACTTGCAGAACGCATTAGCATCGGTCCAGCTCACTCCCACCACCGGCTGTTCGGGCTTGCTCAGACGGGGATCGTCCCAGTAAGCCGGAGCGGGGTGCCCCGTCGCTCGCATGAATTCCTTGTAGCGCGCATTCGACGTTTCAAATTTGTCGAGCAGGTAGGCATCGAGCACGACTTGATGCCGCACCTCATCCGAATGTTCATTGCTCCCCATGGTGAATTCACCCTGGGGGATGAGGACCATGTCTTTGTTGTCGCCGCTGGTATCTGCCGCAATGGCCAGGGACGTCGCCCCTGCCACCAGCAGCACTCCGACTCCCATTTGAAAGGTGATGTGACTCCGCATGTGAAACCTCCTTGGTTGTGAACAGTCGACTCGTTAATCAGTGACGGCCATTACACAGAGGGTTGTCTGTGCACAGGCTGGCTCAGCGTATTCATCTCCCGGCCTGCACCCGCCAATTGCTGGAGATGACGATTCCAGCGAATGACCGGATCCACCACATCACCGCATTGCACGCATCGCCGGGTGGGACAATCGAGCCCGTCTTTACCGCTGAGAAGATCCGTGCAGAAATCTCGAACCAACAGCCCGCCGCATCGGGTGCAATTCGATTCCTGGGAGAAGCTCGAAAACTCGGCCCGCCCCTCGATTTGCCCCGCTTGTCTTTGCAATGTGTTTGTGGTTGCCATGGTCACTCCTGCCTGGTTATGTCCAATGTTTGCAGCGACTATGTCTAATGTTTAAACATTTTTGTCCAATGTGTCAATAGTTACTATCGCAAATATTTGACAAACATTGGACATTGAACATATACTTAGTCGTATCAATGAATACCCACAGAATTCATAGGGTTGCGAAGCTTACCGGCCTGAGTCGCGATGTGATTCGGGTGTGGGAACGACGATTCGACCTCTTGAAACCGATCCGAGGGGCGAATCGCTATCGCAACTATTCCGACGACGATGTCGCGTTGTTGCGATACTTGAAGCAGCAGTTGGATGCCGGAGCGTCGATTGGCGATCTTGCGCGCCTCGGGCGGGAAGAATTGATGAACCGTATGCGGGCCGCTGCACCCCGCACCGTCGCCGTCGATAATACCTTTGAGCGGTTGTTGCGCGAATTGTTGTCGGCGCTGGAACCACTCGATCGCGTGATGTTCGAAAAGCGATTAAATGGCGCCGTGGCCGTCGTGCCCTTTGAAGAGGCACTCCACGGAATTTTGCTTCCGCTACAAGAACGGGTGGGACAACTGTGGCACACCGGCCGCATCAGCGTGGCCGTCGAACACTATGTCACCAGTCAGATCAAGCAAAAGCTCTATGCCGCGATGAACCAGCTGCCAGTGGCCGAGTTCGGCGCCACCGTGGTCATCGCGTGTCCACCGGGAGAAGAACATGACCTGGCCGCGCTAGCCGTAGCCTATCGATGCCGGGTTCGGGATTGTCGCGCGTATTACCTCGGGGCCAATGTGCCGATTGCTTCATTGAGCAAACTCTGCCGGGAGGTGGCGCCGGACCTCACCATTCTTTCGATCACCATCGCCCTTCCGGATCCTCTCGCGGCCGACCTCGTACAGGCGCTGATTCAAGACGTGGCCCCGGTGACCAAAATTATCGCCGGTGGCCGAGGGTCGCTAGCCATGCGCCAACACTTTGCAGATTCAGGCATCGAACTCCTGGAATCCTTCGGCGAGTTGGATGAGATGTTGGAGCGATTCACCCGACGATTTCCGATTCCCGGATAACGAAGGGAGCGTCTGCCATGGCTCAGTACCCGCTCACCGTGTGGTATGACGGCGCCTGCCCCCTGTGCTCCCGCGAAATGAGGTTCATGAAACGGCTCGACAGCAAACGGCGACTCCGTTTCTGCGACTTCTCCGCTCCAGGCGACGAGGTCGCGGCCTGCGGGATCCCTCTGTCGGAGCTCAGCGCTGTGCTTCACGCACAATGGGAAGATGGGACTGTGATCAGAGGCCTCGACGTCTTTCGCGCCATCTGGCAGGCTGTCGGGCTGGGATTTCTTGCGCGAATGAGCCGGCTGCCCGTCATTGATCCGCTCTTGGTCAAGGTCTATGCCTGGTTTGCGAGAAATCGGCTTTGGCTCACCGGCCGGAAAGTCTGCCCTGGAGATCAGTGCCGCAATGAATCTGCCGACAAAACGAGATCTCCATCCGCATAACCTCTACAAGAGAACAACGACGTTTCACCGTCGTGCTTGCCCAGAAACCGCGCAACTTCCTGGTACTCCGCGTCATACACCCCCCCCACAGCATCCGACCAGCCTCCGCACGCGCTTCTTGCGCAGCGCAAAATGATGTAAGACCCCTCTGACACTCGCCCCAATCCCATTGATTTCAGGCGGCGAGAATTGTCTGACAGCAGGAGCTGTCAACCTATTGATTGTGTGGCCTGCCTAGGCATTTGCCCAGCCAGACAGTCACGCTCGACTACGTACAGACATATAGGAAATAGGTGGTACCATTGTCCAGAACGTCGTCGGGGCAGAACTACCATTTCAGGTGTCTCGCGTGGCGACCCCCTCGATCGAACGTTCGTTCAGAGGACCATGACATTACGCGTCGGCATCGCGCTGTTCCTCATCATCACCAGCATCCTGTGTTTAGTGGGCTACCTGGGAGGCATTTCTTATTCGGACCTCATGCCGCGCACATTTTCCATAAAAGACGCGCCGGTTGAACCACAGCAAAAATCGTCGGGGCTCGTGATCAATCTGCCGCCCATCATCGCCCCTGTCGACGATGGTGAGCGGTACTACTATGTTCAAGCAAACCTCGCAGTGGAGATCGATCGTCCCGCAACCGGCACAGTCATCAGGGATCGTCACGACACCATCGATCGATACATCATGGAGATGCTTCACAACTATCCGATCCGAGATTTGCGCACTCCCGGCCAGTCTGTCACGTTGCGAGACGACCTCAAACGCACGGTCAACAAACTCCTCCCTCAGGGACAGGTCCGCAACGTTTACATCACCAGTTGGCTCATTACTCCGATCGGCTACTAACGGCCCTGGGCAACAGTTCGCTCTCCTGAGAGATCGCCGTCACCTGCCGTACCCTCCGCTCGCAGTTCCCCAGAGCCAACCAGGGATCTTCCTAGCTTAACAATGTCCTCCGGTTCCGGTACGTGATGTCTAGGCAACGTACGCAATAGGAACGTCCCCGACATGCATGACGAGCGCCGCCCACACAGCAGCATCAACAAAAGGGGTGGACGCGGATTGATCGAGTGCAGGAACGGGCGCGGGTCACCATGTCGATAGGATTCAGAACGGCCGGATCATGAGCCTTGAAGAAAGCAAAATTGAAACGATCCGCAATTATCTGTTGGACGCACTGCCCGGCTACGATGTGCGGGATGGCTCGCGCACACAGGTCGATCGCACGCTAACCGTCTTTCACGAGATGGAGATTGTCTGCACCGTTCAGATTCCGACGGTCTTACTGGATGAAGATCATCCTTCCGTCCCGGAATTAGAACGCGCGTTGAAACAGAATAATGTCGCCGCCTGGGTCTTATCTGATCCCGTGGTCTATCTCCACCAGAACACCTTAGGCCTGCCAACCCGGTAAGGAAGGGTTCTTTCAGGCTGAGGGGCGCAAAGTGGACGCGCTGTAGGCTATACGCCTCTCAACGAGATGACTATAGATCGGAAACCGGGAAGGAGGATAAACGACAGCACGCTGCCGACTGTGAGGACCAGCAGGAGAAAGGCAAATGAGAGGCTGAGCGTTATCACAAAGCGCACGCAATAAAACAGCAGTACCACGCCAACCACGAGAGCGATGAGAGATGGAATGTCCATGTGGTGTACCAATACCTCTACGCGCTTGGAGAGCTTAGTTCAAGAGGGGACCACTCAGGGACTTCACACGAAGCCTCACGCATGAAGCGGCACGTGGGACACGCTCAGACAAGGCAGCAGAGCTGTGCGCCGTGACGTAGCTCACGCGTAGAAGTTTGAGTTGTTGAAGCAGGGAGAAGAGGATGGTGCCGAAGCCGGGAGTTGAACCCGGATACCCTTACGGGCGCTGGTACCTGAAACCAGTGCGTCTGCCAGTTCCGCCACTTCGGCATGAAGAAGAGGAAAGGGATTATCGCTGATCGGTCCCAACCCGTCAAGGTGAGCGCGGGGAAAATCTGCAACCGGTCAGGCCTGGTACCGTCACATGATGCGAGAGAGACCGTCCTCCACACTCCAGGCACCCTGCGGGGTCACTTCCCGCAGATCGCCGCTGAGCACAATGCGTTCGCGCACCAGCCCCGCCGCGGCCAGGAGAAATGGGCTCGGAATACGAGGAGCTTCTTGCGCGATCAGCACATCGAACCGCACTTTTTGAAACAACGGATCCGCCGCCACTCGCGCCGCTGTTGTGATGATCACCCGCCGGTTCTGCACGAACGCCTGCCGGTTCGTATTTTCTTCCGCCGCCAGGAGCTCACGGATTTTTTTCGTACCCCCTAAATGAATAACGTCGTCTTTCAACTCGGCAAATTCCGGTTTGAGCTCCTTCGGAACCGTCGCTTCGGGAATCAGCTCCTCGATCCGCTTCTTGGCGATATCGACCTCTTTGCGAAGTCCTGCGCTATACCGCTCATAGATCTCTTTGTATTCGCGAAGGGATTCGACATTTTTTCCCATGGCCTGCATGGACAGGCGTGTCCAAATCGGCAGCTGTTCATACTGCGCCAGCGTGGCGTCGATGTCTTTGATCTTCGCCTGGTAGTCGCTCAATTGCGTCACGAGGCGCCATTCCAGGAGGCGCACTTCGTCCAAATCTTTTTGCTTTTGGGCCTTGTAGGCCAGGATCGGGGTGAGTTCCCGAAACCGGTCGTACTTCTTGCGCAACGCCGCCTTGTCCGACCGGGACTTGGCATAGAACTGATGCATCTGCGCCTCAAATCCCAGATCCGGAAGGGGGATTCCGCCGGTTTCCTTACTGGTCGCAACTTCATACCGGCTCAACCAACTCTTGTAGGTCAGCCCTGCCGCCTTCATCGCACGCGCGGCCACCAGAGTGATCAGATCGGCGCTCTGGTGATCCGGGGTGACGAGGAGAATGCGCTTGTTGGCACGGATCAACTCGACGACCAATGTCGCCACTTTTTGCCGGCGCGCGGTCTCATCCTCCTGCCAGAGGGGCGTCAGCACGGAGGTCGGGGTCACGGCTGCGAGCGTGGCGCGGTCCCCGGATTGGCCGGCGTCGATAATGGGAAGAAGACGTTCCGCCGGACCCAGCATATACGAAGCGCCCGCCCTACTCATTTCGGCCAATCGACGACTGATGGTGAGAGCCAATCCGCTGGAGTCCGGCACCAGCGTGGCATGCGGAACCACCTCGCCGATCGCATCGAACACTTGGAGCACCAGACGCTCGCCCTCCTGGAACAGGACGATGCCTTCCGTCGGTTCCATCTCCTCGCCCAGCAACAGGCTGGCAGCGAGATCGGCACCGATCCGTACCTCAGGTGGAAGGAAGAATTCATACAGATGCAGGTTCCCGATTGTCTGGAGCAACCGCCCGCGTACGAGCGCCACGGCTTGATCGCGTCCCTGGTCCGCGCTGTGCGCGGCGTCACGTTCGAGCGTTGCAGCCAGTTGATCGAGAAGATCCGGCAATGTGCCGGGCATGGCGGTCATGATAGGTCTTGCTCCTGCATTTCGTTGGGGCGCATTCGTGACAGGCCGGCCCATGAAACAGGGAGCGTATCTTAAAGAGTCGGGAAAGAGCCTGTCCAGCAGCGATCAGACATTCCGGTGTTCCAAACCTTGAAAATTCAGCGAGGGAACGGTCATCCATTGCGCACAGCCGTATGCTTCCTCCTCCCGAGCCGCGAAGAAAACCCCGCGCGACGGGTCCGGATCAATTGACTTTTGCACAGCCCGCCAGTATGCTTTTTCCCTTTCCAACAGAAGGAGTTGCAGCATGAAGGTGATTCTCCAGGAAACACTCGAGGGCGTGGGCGACCTCGGCGATCTGTTAGACGTGTCCAATGGGTTTGCCCGGAACTATCTCTTGCCCCGCAAGAAAGCCGTCGAAGCCAACAGCCGGAATATCAAAGAATTCGAACATGCCAAGCGCGCGGCCGCTGAAAAGGCCAAAAAGGAAAAGCAGGACATCGAAGCGCATGGCAAGAAGATCTCGGCCGTGTCGATCACCCTTGCTGCGCAGGTCGGCAAGGATGACAAGATGTTCGGATCTGTGACCGCCAAGGATATCGCGGAAGGGTTGGCCGAACAGGGATTCACCGTCGACCGTCGCAAGATCCAATTGGCTCAGCCGATTAAGGAACTGGGCACCTTCGCCATCGCGATCAAGTTGCCGCGCGAAGTGACCGCGACGATTGCGGTGCACGTGGTGAAGAAACAGGAAGAGACGGAAACAGCCGAAGAAGCCGCTCCCACGGCCTAGCTCGAGCGATCATGCGTGATCGCCGCTGAACCAGAAGCCACGCCCGGAGGAAGCATGCAGGACTTGATCGGTTCGTTAGACGCGTTGAAATCGACCGACCCTCAGACGTATGACGCCATCGTCGCCGAAGAGCAGCGGCAGCGTGATAAGTTGCTACTGATCGCCTCGGAGAATTTTGCCAGTCCCGCCGTCCTAGCCGCTCAGGGCAGCGTGATGACCAATAAATACGCCGAAGGGTATCCCGGCAAACGCTATTATGGCGGCTGCCAGCATGTCGATACGGTCGAAAGTCTCGCGATCGACCGTGCCAAACAAATCTTCGGCGCCGAACATGTCAACGTGCAGCCGCACTCGGGATCGCAGGCCAATATGGCGGCCTATCTCGCGGTGCTTAAACCCGGCGACACGATCCTCGGACTCGATTTAGCCCAGGGTGGACACCTCACACACGGCAGCAAGGTGAACTTTTCCGGCATCATTTTCCGCGCCTTTTCGTATGGTGTCGATCGCCAGACAGAAACCATCGACTACGCGGCGGTCCGCAAGATCGCCGAAGAATGCCGCCCGCGGATGTTGGTCGTCGGGGCCAGCGCCTACGCCAGGACTCTGGACTTCGCGAAGTTCCAAGACATCGCCAAGTCGGTCGGGGCCTATCTGCTGGTCGATATCGCGCACATCGCCGGATTGATTGCCGCCGGGTTGCATCCCAACCCCGTTCCCTATGCCGACTTTGTCACGACGACGACCCATAAGACGCTGCGTGGACCGCGCGGCGGCGTGACCATGTGCAAGGCCGAGCATGCGAAAGCCGTCGATAAGATCATTTTCCCGGGCCTGCAAGGGGGCCCGCTCATGCATGTGATTGCCGCCAAAGCCGTCGCATTCAAGGAAGCGATGTCTCCGGCGTTCAAACGGTATCAGCAGCAAGTGCTCGCCAATGCCCGCACGCTGGCGCAAGGGCTGGTCGATCGTGGCTACAAGATCGTGTCGGGAGGGACGGATACGCACTTGATGTTGGTGAATCTGACCAACAAGGGCATCACGGGCAAAGAAGCCGACGCCGCGCTGGACGCCGCTGGCATCATCGTCAACAAAAACGCCATCCCCTACGACGAAAAGCCACCGGCCGTGGCGAGCGGCATCCGGATCGGCAGCCCCATTGTATCGACTCGCGGCATGCGCGAAGCGGAGATGCGAGAGATTGTGGCGTTGATCGATCGCGTGTTGCAGCATCCCCAGGACCAACAAGTACAGGCCGAGGTACGGGCGCAAGCCAAAACGTTGTGCAACCGTTTCCCTATCTTTCATGCCTACGATTCGTCTCCCGCTTAGGCAGGACGGCCGCCCGTGAAATGTCCTTTCTGCGACGATGTCGAAGACAAAGTCGTCGATTCGCGGATGGCCAAAGAAGGCGAGGTCATCCGCCGGCGGCGTGAATGCCTCTCGTGCAAACGCCGTTACACTACCTACGAACGTGTCGAAGAAACCATGCCCGCCGTCGTCAAAAAGGACGGGCGCCGGGAACCCTTCGATCGAAGCAAGATCGTGTCCGGACTGAAAAAGGCGTGTGAGAAGCGACCCATCAGCACCGCGACCATCGAAACCGTCACCGACCGCATTGAAAAACGCATCCAGGACATGGGCGAAACTGAGATCGTCAGCACCGCCGTCGGCGAAGAAGTCATGAAAGAGCTGTCTCAACTCGATCAGGTGGCCTACGTTCGATTCGCCTCGGTGTATCGAGAGTTTAAAGACATCGATCAGTTCATGGATGAAATCAAATCCCTGGCCCAGCAGCGCCGGGAGCGTTAGGCCCTCCCCTTCTCCTCGCTGTTCCGGATCAGAGTTCGCGTTGATCGACCAGGCAGGATGGACGGTAACAGAGGAGAACCGCCGTCCTTCGGAACGTCTGACTGATATGGCCACCACCAACACATCACGAGAACGACGCACCACCCGCCGCCCCACAAAACGACGATCACCGGGGGCCACGCATGTGGTCATCATCGGTGCGGGCCGCGGGGGCACGGCCTTGATGGAAATTTTCGCCAACGACCCGCTGGTGCGCATCGTCGGCGTCGCCGATATCAGCCCTGAAGCGCCGGGCTTGGGGCTCGCCAGACGCCTTCACATCCGCGTCACACGCAATTATCGGCAACTGCTCAAGATGGGGCCGGTCGATCTGGTGATCGATGTGTCGGGCAACCCCGAGGTCGGCGAATACCTCCAGGACATTCGCCGCATGGGCGTATCGGTGATCGGCGGCGCTAGCGCCAAGTTCATGTGGCAACTCATCGAAGCCCGTATCCGCGCCACGGCAGAGATTGAAAAAGCCTTGAACAAATACCAGTCGTTGTACCGGCTCTACGTGAAGGAGACCGGCGCGGCCGTGACCGAAGAACGCACCCGCATCGCGTGCGAGATTCACGACGGCCTGGTGCAGAGCCTCGCCGGCGTCAATTTCAAGCTGGAGCTTTCACAAGAGCTGCTGCGCAAAAATCCACAAGCCAGCTTGGCCACCATCAGGGAGTCTAAAGCACAACTGAAGCTGGCCATTCAGGAAGCGCGGCAGGTCATCTTTAATCTGCGTCCGCTCCACTACGACAAAATGGAGCTCATCCCGGCACTCACCAACTATCTGAAGTCCTACGAAACTCAGTACCATATCAAAACCGCCTTTTCCGTGACCGGAGACGAGACGATCCTGTTCCCGCGCACGAAGATTTTTTTATTCCGGATCGTCCAAGAGGCCTTGAGCAACGTGCAGAAGCACGCCAAGGCCCGTCGAGTGTCGGTTCAACTCGATATTCGCCTCGACTTGTTACAAGTGACCATTTCCGATAACGGGATCGGGTTCAACATGGACGCCGTGCTCCGCGATCCTGAAAAATGGGATCACTTCGGCATTCGTGGCATCCTGGAACGAGCACGACTGGTGGGCGGAGAAGCCACGATCGATTCGAAAAAGGGACGCGGCACGCGAATCGTGCTGCGCATCCCGCTAGCCGACAAGGAGACGATTCGTCATGGAAAAAATTAAGGTCCTGATCGCTGATGACCACCGCGTAGTTCGTGAAGGCCTGGCGGCCATTCTGAAGACCAAGGAAGACATCAACGTCGTCGGCGAAGCCCAGGACGGTGTCGAAGCGGTGGAAAAAACCAAGACTCTGATGCCGGATGTCATCCTCATGGATGTCAGCATGCCGCGCATGGGCGGCATTGAAGCCACGCGGCAAATCAAACGCGAATTTCCGCATATGGGAATCGTCGCGCTGACCATGTATGAAGAGCAGCAATATATCTTCGATCTCGTACGGGCCGGGGCGACGGGCTATTTGCTCAAAGACTCCGAATCGTCCCAAATTGTGGCGGCAATCCGGGCCATTTATCGCGGGGAATCGCTCATCCATCCTTCGGTTGCCAGCAAGATCCTGGCTGAGTTCTCACTCATGTCTCAGAAAAAAGGCAAAAAGCCGGCATGGGTGGAACATGACCTGACCGAACGGGAAATCACCGTCCTGCGTTTGGTCGCAGACGGCAAAACGAATAAGGAAATTGCCAACAGCCTCGACCTCAGTGAAAAGACGGTCAAGAACCACGTCCGCAACATCTTTCATAAACTTCAAGTGTATGACCGCACGCAAGCCGCGATTTTGGCGATTCGAAAGGGCCTCATTGAATTAGAGCCCAGACCATGACGGGAGGCGCCAGGTATCCCTAACAATCAGGCGTCCTCTGCGAAGAGCGCCCCAGCCTCTCGGGCTCTGTCGGCCACATCCCTTCCAGGACACAGCTGATAACTCATTGAAAACGTGTTACTTTCGTAGAATTTTCGTTTCAGCAAAAGATACAATTGTGTTTTTTTAGCAACAATGCCTACTCTCCAGCACCATTACCAATTGCTTACAACTCAATGACTTACATATTTTTGCGAAATTGGCACAAGCATTGCTTGAAATAGTGCTGGATTTTACGAAGGAGGCACCGTGCGGTTTCAGCAAACGATTGGCTCACCAGTTTCATGTTCAGGCGTCGGGCTCCATTCAGGCCAGCCGGTTACGCTGACACTTCGCCCGGCCCCTCCAAACACCGGCATCGCGTTCATTTATCGGCATGGATCGGAAGACACACTCATCCCTGCCTCGATCTCGAATAAAGTCCCGACCGAACTCTGCACAGCCATCAGCGTCAACGGACACCAGGTCAAAACGATCGAACACCTCCTTGCCGCTTTGGTGGGGATGGAAATCGACAATGTCTACGCAGAGGTGAATGCGGGGGAAGTGCCCGTACTCGACGGAAGTTCGAGCCCGTTTGTTCGCTTGATCCGCGCGGCCGGGGTCATCCCGCAGACCAGGCGGCAATCGTATGTCAAGATCATGCAGCCCATCGAAGTGGTGGACGGATCGAAACGGGTGAGAATCGAACCTTCGTCAACGCCGAAGATCACCTACTCCATCCATTACGATCATCCCCTGATCCAAACACAGTCCTACACCTACACCTGCTCCGCCCAAGCGTTCGAACAGGACATCGCGCAAGCACGCACATTCGGCTTTCTCCACGAAGTCGAAGCGCTGTGGTCCAGGGGACTCGGAAAAGGCGGGACGCTGGATAACACCATCGTGCTGTCCAAAGAAGGCGTCGTGAATGAATCCGGCTTGCGCTTCTCGAATGAATTTGTCCGGCACAAGGTGTTGGACCTCATCGGTGACATCGCGCTGCTCGGCTTTCCGTTTATCGGGCACATTGTCGCCGAACGGTCAGGTCACGCCATGCACACGAAGCTCGTCGAACAAATCCTCCTTCAGCGCGATAAATGGGCGCTGATCACCGGGGAACACGCGGTTGCCGCATCAGAATCGCGCGCCTCCCTTGGCCTGCTCCGCCCCGCACCTTCTCTCGCAATCTAACTGCTCCCCCTAGCACCTAGCCGCACAACGCTTGCGACTTACCAGCTATCGCCTGTGATCGCGGCCTGTTCGGGCATAAAAAAACGCCGGGGGCAAGTGGCCTTACCCCCGGCGTGCAAATCCTGGCAGGACTTACTTCTTCTTCGCTGCCTTCTTCGCTGGTTTCTTCGCTGCCTTCTTCGTTGCCAAGACTCTCACCTCCCTTCACACATTAAAGTTGATATGAACTTCCTCGGCCCACTTACACTACCGCGGTCAATTCCTGCTGTGTCGTGACTGCAAACGTATTGGGTCCGACTTTTTGGAAACGCTTATCCCGCTTCAATGACGTCGCCACGGAGGTCAATGGCGTCTTGCCCTTGATCTGCAACCCCCCCTCAAGCAAACGCTGCAACAGTTCTTTCGCATGCATCGGCCGGCTGGCTTCCTTGAGAATCTGGTAGGCGGCTTCAGGCACGCTCTTGCCCACATACTTACTCTTCCCAAGCAAGATCTCGCGCGACTGGTCCGTGACATCCGTCACGGGAAGCGGGCGAACACCTTTTTCGTCGGTGATAATCTGACTCGAGAGGCTGGCCAACTTGGCCTTATCTGCTTCTACACGGTAGAGCGTTTCAGCGAGTTCCAGATACTTCTTGATCATTGCGATTTCATCGTCGAGCCGACGTCGCTTTTTCTCAAGTTCCTGATAGCGATTCCGGTAGGCGCTAATCCGTTGCTCCAGCCCCACCAGGATGTCGGTCAATTCTTCCACAAGCAAGACCTCAATAAAGCATACTTGCTTTATAGCAAGTGATTTAAAATCTGTCAAGTAACTGATAATAACTATTTGTTCGCGCTTATCGCCTATGCAAGCAGAATGCACTCAATGCCTAACCAAGCCTTGCCCTACAAGAACAAGCTTTTATTAATTTCAATCTTTTCAGCAGCTTAAGATGCACTCCCTAAATGGCGAAGGGTTTTTTGCCTCACTTTCCATTACTCATGCTAGGATACGGCGTCTATGCATACGTCGCATGCACTCTCACCAGAAGAATTGGACCGCTATTTGGCTACGGCTGTTCAGGCGGCGGAATCAGCGGGCCAAGTCCTCCTTGAGCACGCCCGAACAGGCTTCCGGATCGACCACAAGGCCGCCATCAACCTCGTGACGGATGCGGATCGGCAGGCCGAAGAATGTATTGTCCGCACCATTCTTTCGTCCTATCCCACGCACCGGATCTTGGCCGAGGAAAGAGGGCGGGACGGGGCCACCGAGTCGCCATACCAATGGATTATCGATCCACTCGACGGCACGACCAACTTCGCGCACGGCTTCCCTTTTTATTCGGTCTCGATCGGGTTGGAATATCATGGCGACTGCATCGTGGGCGTCGTCCTTGACCCCACTCGGCGGGAATTGTTCACGGCTGTAGCGGGCCAAGGGGCCTACCTCAATGGCGAACGCCTCCGCGTGTCGACCAATGAGTCCCTCGAAAGGTCCCTGCTCGTGACCGGATTTGCGTATGACATTCGCGAGACGACGAACAACAATCTGGACCATTTCTCCCGCATCTCATTGCGCGCTCAAGGCGTGCGACGCACCGGCTCAGCCGCATTGGATCTCAGTTATGTGGCGTCGGGGCGGTTTGACGGGTATTGGGAAGTGAAACTGAGTCCCTGGGATATGGCGGCGGGCATCGTCATCGTGCGTGAAGCGGGCGGACTGGTATCCGGCTTTCAGAAAAACACGTTTTCTCTCTATGGACAGGAGCTCGTGGCCACGAATGGCCGCATTCACCATCAGCTGCTCGACGTGATCCATCAACGCTCCGACAAATCCTGACCTCTTCAGTTCTGGTATCGACCCAGCCATTGCGACCAGCCTTCTCGTCACTCGTCACTCGTCCCATGTACAGTGCGATATTTGATGCGGTATCATGCCCTTCCCCTATGTACGGTCAAAGGAGTGCACCCAGTATGGCAAGCCAAGTTCCTCCGCAGAAACCAACCGCCCCCTCCGCCAACACCCAAGATGTGTGGGATGTTGAGCTCCTGCATGTGCATGTCTCACGCAAGGGACAACTCGTCAACGCTGAATGGGCGCTGCATCCTCAGATCAAAGCGGACTTGAGTGCAGAGGAGTGGAAGGAACTCGGCGAGCTCATGAACAAGGTCACGACCATCGTCGGACACCGTTTCTCCCAGGCCCTCAACGAGGCCGAACCGACACCGCCCGGAAACGCGTAACCGCTTCTCGCCATGACAGACCGCTAGCAAGCATGCTCATCGCCATACGCGCGAGCATGATCAGACCCTAACCAGCGAGGTGATCCGTGGACTGCTATTACCATTCGAAGGATCTCGGAAAATTCGGAGATATGGGCAAGGGCAATCCCGCCTTGTGGGACAAGTTTATGAGCTATTACAGCGCCGTGTTTGCCGAAGGGGCTCTCACGGAACGGGAGAAGGCGCTGATCGCGCTGGGTGTGGCGCAAGCCGTGCAGTGCCCGTACTGCATCGATGCCTACACTCAAGCCTGCCTGGAAAAGGGATCGAACATCGAAGAGATGACGGAAGCGGTGCACGTGGCCTGCGCGATCCGCGGCGGGGCGTCGCTGGTGCACGGCGTTCAAATGCGAAATGTGGCGGAGAAGCTGTCGATGTGAATAGTCATGGGCGGCTCGTTTGCAGCAAAAGCCGTGCGGCCAATCGGATGAGCGGGATGATCAAAGAAGCAGCCCAGCGAGGCCGCGGCAAACGCAGGATCGAGTCGTATGGGATCTGTAGGTTAAGCCCTACGCGAAGCGAGAACAAGGCTGCGGCTTTTTTTCATCATCCCGGTCAGTAATAGGGATGCTCGGGGATCGCCAATGTGAAATACTTCCCACGCTCTTCGTAGAGGATGCGACGACTCGCTAAGATGCTCAGCGCCTCAGTGAGGTCGTCATCCGAGTAACTGACGTCCCGCTTCGCCTCGCTCAAGGCCGCACGAATCTGAGCGCGACTCTTCGCAGCTTCGTTGCACGCTTCAATGATACCCGCGGCAGGCCAGTCGTACCGCCGTCTCGTCGGCATCTCCGGATCACGACCATCATAGATCGTCACATAATCCATGGCCTTCGAGTAATATAAGAACGGCCTGTCGTTGCTGCGCGCCCGCCGCTGCCATTCTTCCACCAAGCCGATCAATTCCTGATAGATCTGCGGATCCACCGGCCAGTCGTCGAGTTCATACTCGAAATCGTAGGCGATCTTCCGCAGATCGACGCGCGCCGCATCATACACATATTCATAGGCTGTCCCCGGACCAGTGATGCGCACGCCGTACTCATGCGGTCGCGTAAAGTAGGGGCTGAACCGCTGCAACCAGAATTTCCCGGTCGCCTCCGGCGCTTGCAAATGAAATAGCGACGGCAGGAGATCAATCTGCCGACGATAGTCTTCATTCGTTTCACCGGGAAACCCCAGCAGAATGTTCCAGGAGATCGCCACGCGGTAATAACAACTCCACTTGAGGCAAATGATGTTCTGCATCGGCGTGACACCCTTGTCCATCGCCTTGAGTTGCAAGAGACTGAGGCTTTCCAGGCCTGGTTGCATGCACTTCACGCCCCCCACGGCCAGGGTGCGGATCTGACTCTTCTGCAAATTGCTCTTGGTCTCGATAAACACATCCAGGTCGCAATGCTCGGCAGCGAACCGACCGAACAGGTTGTCGACATATTTCATGTCGATGATGTTATCCACGAGGCGAAAGCGGGTCGTATCGTAGCGGCTCGACAGATAGGCCATCTCTTGCGCGACCTGCTCCGGTGATTTCGCTCGAAACTTCATGCTCTGCGCATTCAACCCGCAGAAGGTGCAATGGTGTTTCTCGCCCCACCAACAGCCTCGGGACCCTTCGTATAGGAGAATACGGTCCAGACCACGTGAGGCTTCAGTGCCGAGTTCCGCCAGCAAGTGATAGTAGTCGTCGTAGTCCGGTGGTCCGGTTTGGGCAAACTCGGTGAACAAGGCCGTATTCGGCTCGAGCTTGACCTCACCGTTTTCTCGGTAGATAACGCCCTTCGGGCAGGGCCCGGTCGACCCACGCAAAACATAGTCGACTAATGCAGGAAACGTGACTTCTCCTTCGCCAACCACCACATGGTCGATGAATGGAAAAGCCCGAAAATATTCCAGCCCCATCTCGCCATCAAAGTTCGCGCCACCGAATACTATTTTCACGTCCGGGTACAGGTCCTTGATCAGCTTGGCCATCGTCAGACTGGCGACATTTTGATCGAAGGTGGACGTGAATCCGACAAGCTTGTACTGCCCCCAATCGATCCCCGCCATGGCGGCGGTCAGGAACTGGGGGGCCGTACGCGACGCCATGTCTTCAAAAAACGATACGGGTTGGCCGCTGTCCCGGGCAATCTGCTCGAACACTGGCTTAAACACGCGCGGATACGCAGCCCGCTTGGGATTGTCACGAAAGAGCAGGTAGGAGAAGAGCCATTCGCCGAACAAGGCCCGCTTTTCACAAATTGATTCGTAGAGAGGCACGCCGATCTTGTGGGCAAACCGCACATTGAGATGATGACAATCGACGGCGACGCCCTTGGCTTTCAGTAACGCCGACAGCGTCCCCAATTGAATGGACGGGTACTTCGAAAAACTGAAGGGCATGTTGACGAGCGCCACCTGAGCCCTGTCACTCATGAGCCACCTCGACGATCTTCGCGTCGTGCCTCGCCATGATCAACCGGCAACGGCCCGAAAGGGTTCGAACTCACGATCGACCTTGGCAGCCAAATAAAAATCACTCTCGGTGAGCCCGTTGATCTTGTGCGTCCAGATTTCCACTTTGCACTTGCCCCAGGCCACGTAGAGATCCGGATGATGCCCTTCGGCTTCCGCCACCGCGCCCACCTTGTTGGCGAAGGCGAGGGATTGCGCAAAATCCTTGAACGTGAAGAGCCGTTCGAGATGTCCTTCCTGACTCAAGGCCCACCCACGTCCAAGCTCCGTCAACAGGGTGTGTATGCGATCGGCGGGGAGGGGAGGGACGCCGCCCCGGCAGGGAATACATTTATTGTCAGCTAAACTCATAGCAGCTCCTTCTCAGCGACACTCGACTTCAGTTTCTGCACGAACGGCTATTCTACGGGCCGCTCCTTGTGTCCCGCAACCGCCTCACCGCCCGGAGGGTTGTGCGACACGATACGGGCTTGTCTCCGCATGGCCGCGCTCAAAAAAGAGGCCGCGATTGATATCCCCCACGCTGACCATGCCCACCAACGCGCCTTTGTCGACAACCGGGATCCGTCGGAAATTCTTGACGCCCATATAGGAGGCGGCCTCCAGCACCGGGGTGCGCGGGGACACCGTCAGCGGATTCAAGCTCATCACCTCTTCGACGCGCTGCGTGAGCACATCGGCATACCCTTCCTCCATCTCCACAAAGTCACGGCTGTGCACGTTGTCATGAATGTACTCGCCATAGTTGGGATAGAGGGGGATCAGCACATCGCGCAACGTCACCATGCCGATCAACACGTCGCCGTCCTCCACGACGGGAATGGCGCCGCAATGGCGGCTGAGCATCTTCGTCACCACGGAACGGACAGATTCATTGCGCTTGGCCGTCACCACACCGGTCGACATCACTTCCTGAACAAGCATGGCAGCCTCCTTTTTCATGAAGGTATCCGACAGATACATCACCGACAGACAAACTCAGGCGCCGTCTTCGGCGCGCGGGTGTCACTCCTCGCCTGATGAGTACGGATCGTGCGGACATCTACACATCCCGACCGCCGCAACTGCCTTTGCAGAGATAGGCAAAATATGGTAGGGAAGTGCGGGTAGAAAAGAAACCCCCTCTCGGCCTTGTCACGGCTGAGCGGGGAGAACCCTTCAGACCTTCTCACGCGAGGTCGCTATCGATTCCGTCCTACGCATCGGTCATCGCGGAGCCGCCGGTCACGCTCCCGAAAATACTCTCGCCGCGATTTGGAAAGCTCGATCTTTTCACGCAGATTTCGTGGAGATCGACCTGCGCGAAACCAGCGACGGACATCTCGTGCTGCTGCATGACGAGACCATCGATCGCACCACCAACAAATCAGGCAACCTCGCCGAAATGTCGTTGGAGCAAGTTCAACGATTGGACGCGGGCAATTGGCAACGCATCCCGACACTCGAAGAAGCGCTGGATATCTCCGGAAAGGCCATCGGGGTCATTCTCGAATTGAAGGTCGAAGGCATCGGGAACGAGGCCTGCGCAATCGTCAAACGCGTCGGTTTTTCCAATTCGCTCATCTATGCTTCGTTTCTGATCGACGAACTCCATCGTGTGCGGCAGGCCGATCCCGCCGCGCAGATCATGGTGTTGCTCCATCGCCATCTCCCGCGGGACCCTGTTGCGGATGTGCTCGCCCTCAACGCCTCTCACGTCGGCTTGCACTATTCGACGGTCACGCCCGCGTTGCTCCAGACCTACCACGACTTGGGACGGCACGTGTTGGTCTACACCGTCAACGATTGGACAGACATCCAGCGTATGCGGGAATTGGGTGTGGACGGCATTGTGTCAGACTATCCGGATCGCATCTGATCGGTACGTCGACGGCCTCCCACAAACCAGCACCGCGCGTCTCGACCATCAACAGACGGCTGACACGGCCGTGCGAATTTGCGACTGAATCGCCCCGTCGACAGCCGCGCCAGGCGACGCCTCGAATCACACGGTGTGACTAACACACGTTCCGCGGCCCCGTCGCAGATGAAATGGTGAGATCAGGCGTGAGGCCGAGGGGAGAAAACAGCAATACGGTCACTTACGATCTTGGCTAGAAATGCCACGGGCGACCCTACACTGCGGTGGGAGGTCGCCCGTGGTTGGCGCTTGGGACGCCGAATGTCAAATAGATTGTCCGTCAGACAGGACCCGTTCGAGCAGATGGACGATCAGGATGGTCGTCGGGGGAAGTTATTCCCAGGATTCTGGTGTGCCTCGTGCTTCGCTTCAATCCTTCGTTCTGCAGTGGCTCGGTATCCTTAAACGGATAGTGTCATGAGACACAAGCCAGGGAAGGATCGGTCAGCACGACCGACGATCAGCCCGCCCTCAACTCTGCGGGCCGTGATAGTCCGGCGGCGTAAGTTCTTCCATACGTGAACCTCCCCGGTTGAGGAGTGGCGAGGTCTCCCGAACAGGCGCGCACTGTCCATCGCCTCGTCACGGTTACCACAAATCGTGACGCTTACAATTTCCCTCTTACGCTCGTTAGAAAACTCTGTCAACAGGAAAATCGGCCCTAGGCACTTTTCCTCATGACTGCCGTCTACCGTGAGGGCCCCATACAACACGGGCTCTCGTGCCTGACGGGAGCCCGTGTGTGGCGCTTAGGACGCCGATCGCGTTGTGTATGTATGCGGCCCGTACAAGACCCGCCGAGTTGATCAGAACGGACGCCACTCGACGGAGGACTCGCGGTCACGATCAGCCTCGGTGACCGCTTCAAGATCGTCAACCCGGCCCTCCACTCGGTGGCATGACGCCGGGACGCGCCTCTGGCGCATCGTGGAATGCCTTGTGGCATGTGCGGCGGAAAACGGGTTGGCAAAAGCCGCCGAGAACGCTGCCTTCAACTCGACAGGCCGTACAGGATAGGTGGAGTGGTATCGGTCATCGTCTACCCTCCTCTCTGTTCCGGGAATGTGTGGAAGATCTAGATGGCAGCCGCGCGGTCTGTCCGGTCTTCCACGTGGGACAAGGGACATTCGGGCCGCCCACCCTATCTACGCCCCTCAGAAAATCTTGTCAACAGGGGGAATACCCAGGTCTCGATTTTCACACTCGTCTGCCGCCGCACCACCCGCCAGCAGAATGTTGCCGAACACCACCGCCATGACCGCACCATGCATGGCCCGCGCCTTTCGGCGCAGACGCGGCGGATTATTGCCCGCCCCGTGGTTGCGACTGCTGCTTCCTCATCGCCTCGCCGAGCTGCTTCATCAACTCTTTCATCTCTGCCGGCTGCTCATCTCCTCCGGGAGCGTCGCCTGCTTTGCCACGCGCAGCCTTTCGCTTCTTCATCTCCTCGATCATCTTCGAGGCATCTTCCCCGCCCTCCTTCTTCTGTTCGCGCATGGCCTTCATCCGTTCTTGAAAGCCCGACATGTCGTGCTTCGCCCAGTCGGCGGGAAACGCAAACAGGCTCGCGTCCAAAGTTTTCTTCTCGATACTGGCGACTTCCATGCGGACCGATTCCTTACCCGCCTCATCGTATTGGATGCTCCGGAGGCCGAAGCCTCCCTCTTCCACCAATTGCTTGACCCACGATGGCTGAGAGGAGCGTCGAGCCTCCTTGGGGTCGATCCAGAACGTCGCGGCTCTTCCAAAACCTTTTGCCACACATAGTTCACTCTTGGCCCGATGATGCTCCTTGTCGGTGATCCGCCACACCTCGCAGGAATATCCTGCGATCTTGTCGGTCTTGCCGGTGCGCTCGACGCTCTGCGTGTCGAGCAACTCCTTCAGATGGTCACCGCGATCTCCCTCCAGGCTGATCTCCATGTACGACTTCTGTCCCGGCATGCCCATCTGCATTGTTCTGGTCTTACCGTCAAACAGCATGACTTGCGGCTGGCCGTCCGTCCGGGACATTTCCATACGGCCCCGATCGCCTTTGAGATACCATGTCATGGTGCCCGATGTGCCGGTATCCGCATGACTGCTGTTCATCTGGATCACGCCTTCAAAATCTCCCGCGTACACCGGTACGGCCGTCAGGCTCAGGACAAGACCAATCAAGAGAGTCAGTTTCATTTGCATACTCGACGCTCCTCGTTCAGGTAGAAGCACGACTCAGGCCCGCCAGTGTAGCCGAGCCCTGCAACGGATGCCAGATGACTCCGACCGGCACGGCCGTCAGTCAATGGTGAGCTGATCGAAGTTCACACCTTTGGGGGCCGGCGGGATGGAGAGTTTCATCGCGGCGAGCGCCTGCACCACGAGCTCAGCGACGACCAGATTCCGGTACCATTTGTGATTCGCCGGCACGATGTACCACGGCGCGCACTCGGTACTGGTCGCCGCCATGACGTCCTCAAACGCGGTCATATAGTCGTCCCACTGTTTCCGCTCCTCCACATCGCCCTCGCTGAATTTCCAGCGCTTCTCCGGATCACGGATGCGTTCGATGAGTCGCTCTTTCTGCTCGTCTTTGGAAATGTGCAGGAACAGTTTGATGACCGCCGTGCCGTTCTCGACTAAGAGCTCTTCGAATTCTTTGATCTGATTGAATCGCTGCCTGACGACCTTCTTCGATACCACACCATGCACGCGCGTGATCAACACGTCTTCATACTGCGACCGGTTAAAGATGCCGATGTATCCTTTAGGTGGCACCTCTTGATGAATCCGCCACAAGAAATCCTGCTCCAGCTCCTTCTCGCTCGGCGCCTTGAAGGAGGCGACACGGCAGCCCTGCGGGTTCACACCGGACATGACATGCTTGATCGTCCCGTCCTTGCCGCTCGTGTCCATGCCCTGAAGAATGATCAGTAATGCGCGTGTACGGTTGGCGTACAGCCGTTCCTGCAACTGATCGAGTTTGGCGATGTGTTCGGCCGTTGCGATTTTGGCCTTGGCCTTTCCGGCGTCGTTCTTTTTGCAGGCTCCGGTATCGTCGGGGTCAAACCGTGTGAGTGATGGGCGGCAACCGGGCTTGATGCGATACCGTTCCATGTCATACCTCCTACAATGGTGCTCCTGCAACACCCGGGACCACGGCCACCACACATCACTCGCCGATCAAACCAGTCGCATACATAAGCGGGAAAATTTCTTTCTAACCATCCATTGATTGAAGAGGGCACAGCCTTATGTGATAAACAGGTCTTTTACCCATCAAGGAGGCATCGCTCATGCTCAAGGAAGTAAGCGGAGACATCCTGCTATCCACCGCCGGCGCGATTGCACATGGTATTGCCCCTCATGACCATTTCAAGCAGGGCCTGGCGCTGTCACTGCGAGAGCAGTGGCCGGGCATGTACAAAGATTTTCGCCATTACTGCCAGACCTACAATCCCAAACCGGGCGGGGCCTGGTCGTGGAAGGGCCCGAGCTCTCCCGTCATTATCAATTTATTTACGCAGGAGGCGCCGGCCACCGAACAGGATCATCCCGGGAAGGCGACACTCCCCAACGTCAATCATGCGCTGCAGGCGCTGAAAAAGGAACTGCAGGAACACCAGGTGAAAAGCCTGGCGCTTCCTCGTCTGGCCACGGGAGTGGGCGGGCTGGAATGGGAAACGGTGTATCCTTTGCTCCAACAGGCCCTGAAAGAGCTGCACATTCCCGTCTACGTGTATGGACTGTACAAGAAAGGGGTCGCCGCGCAAGAAGCCTAGCAGGCCTGGGGGAAAACCCGGTTTTTCACACAAAGAGAGCGCGACCAACTCACCTACTATGCTGGCGTCAGCATTGCCAGCAGGATGCGTAAAAGGGCCGTCCAGCAAGGCCGCAGCGAGCGAGGAAGCGAATCGTACTCTCGCGGTACGGTGTGAGCTTCGGAGTGATGCGAGAACGCCGATGGCGGCCTTTTTTCGCTTCCTGCTAGGCTGAGACGGCCCTGGCACGCGCCTCAGTCAGATACTGTAGCAACTGCCCGATCTGCGACTGCCGCGTGAGGTACCATTGCGCGGCGGTCGCCGCCTTCTTCCCCACACGCACGGAGACAATGCGCTCGTCCGGCAGCGAAAACACATCCTCATCCGTATCGTCGTCTCCCACATAGAGCGCCGCCGATGTCTGGAGCTGATGCATCAACTCCAGCATGGCCGTCCCCTTGTGCAGGTTGCCGGAAGGAATGGCATTCACCACCGCTTTTCCCAGCACCAGGCGGGGCGCAGGGAGCAGCGTGGACACGACGTGAAAGATCGTTTCGCGCGCAGTCGCCGGCGAGCAGGCCTGCCGATAGTGGAAGGTCAGGGAATAGGTTTTATCTTCCACCACGACACCGGCCCGGGTCAGGTCGCACTCATCTTTCGTCACCGCCTTGAGCCAAGCGTTGCAACAGTCCTGCGCCTGCTGCATCACGCGCTCCGAGGCGTGCAAACCCTCCAAGCCATGATTGCCGATGAGATGGGCAGCAATGCCCTTCAGGCGGGGGCTGAGGTCGGCCAGGGAACGTCCGGAAATGATCGCGGTGGGCGCGACGTCGGCGAGTCCTTGCAGGGCCTGGCGAGTGGATTCGGTCAGGCCAGCGACATGCCGATCCTGAACGATGCGCGCCAGCGTCCCGTCGAAATCGAAGGCAAAGAGAGATCCGCCCTGGCTGGCCAGCCGGTCGAGCACACGCTTCCCTTGAGCACTGAACAGGTCTTGCATCGGCGTGACTACCGCCCCCGTCCCGAGGCCTGTCCCACCTGCTTCATGACGCGAATGCGGCGGCGCATCCTGGCCGCATCCATGAGCATGCGGCCCGCCCATCGATAGACATTAAATTCCTGAATCAGCCCGCGCATGCTCCGCATACGGGCGCGCTGCTCCTTCGGCGTCATCGAGAGCGCCATGTGCAAGGCCGCCGCGCATTGATCGATGTCGTACGGATTGACCACGAGCGCTTCGGGCAGCTCCTGCGCCGCGCCGGTAAACTGGCTCAAAATCAACACGCCCTGCTCGTCGTCGCGAGCCGCGATGAATTCTTTGGCCACCAGGTTCATGCCGTCGTGCAAACTGGTGACGAAGCATAGGTCGGACGCCCGATAGTACTCGTACACATCCGGCGGCTCGTGGTGCTTCACCTTCAGCACGATCGGCTCATACCCTTCGCGGCCAAACCGTTTATTGATGCGCTCCGCCAAGGCATACACCTGATCGTGAAAATGTTGATACTGATCGATGATCGTCCGGCTCGGCGCCGCAATCTGAATGAAGGAGAACTTGCCGACCCATTCCGGCTGCAATTCGAACAACCGCTCGACCGCGAGAAACCGTTCGATGATGCCCTTCGTGTAGTCCAATCGATCGACACCGATTCCTACGAGTCGATCGGGCCCCATGGCATGTCGTTCGCGAATGTGTACCCGACAGTCCGGGACAGGCCGTTGGTTCTCCAGCCAGCGTGACGGCCACTCGATGGAAATCGGGTAGGGGTTCACCGCCGTCAAACGTCCGCCATACGAGACGGTGGATGAGTCGCGGTCGATGCGCGCCTCCAGAATGCGATCGATACAGGACAAGAAATGATTGCCATGCTCGCGGGTGTGGAAGCCCACAATACTGCTGCCCAGCAATCCCTCCAGAATTTCCTGCCGCCACGGGCAAATGCCGTAGCTCTCGGAGTTGGGCCAGGGGATATGCCAGAACATGATGATGGTCGCGTTCGGCAGCTTCTCCCGCACCATCTTGGGCAGCAGCGCAAAGTGATAATCCTGCACCAGGATCACGGGGTCATCGGTCTTGGCCTCTTCGACCACGGCTTTCGCAAACCGCTCATTGACGGCGACATACTGCTCCCAGTCGGAAGTCCGGAAGGTGGGCCGCACATGCGCATTGTGGCACAGCGGCCAGAGTCCCTCGTTGGAGAAGCCGTAGTAAAACCCGGACTCCTCATCCGGCGACAGCCAAATCCGACGAATATCGTACGAGGGATGATCCGGCGGCACCCGAACATGGTCCCGATGATCCACCACCTCCTTGTCGGCGGATCCGTTGCCGTGCGCGATCCATACACCTGAACAGGCCCGCATCACCGGCTCGAGGGCCGAGACCAACCCGCTGGCCGGCACCTGGACTTCGACTTTTTGCCCGCGCCGGTTATGGATGTAGGGCTGTCGATTCGACACGATGAGAATTTCATCGCCTGACAGGTGTTCGTGGAGAATCGTCTTCAGGCTGGCCGGGCTCCAGGTGATCTGGCTCTCGTCCCGCATCCGGCGGTCGGCTTCGAGCTCCCTCACCAACGCATGGAGATCCTGCGCCACCGGGTGCAATTCCGCGGAATGGGCCTGGCTGGATTCCGCGGGCAGGCCCTTGCTGGTCAGCATCTCCCGCACCCCGGCGACCCATCCTCGCCAGCTGAGTTGCGCCACCAGCACAGTGACCGCTGAAATCACCCCGGCAAGGCCGACGAACAAATAGAAGATGTACCACTTGGTGTCGGTGCTGCGCTGGTGCACGAAACTCATGTCGTGGACCAGCATCAACCGGCCCTGCACCTTGCCGGCCGACTGAATCGTCGCGACCACCACGTGCAGCGGCCCTTGGGCAAAGTCCACGACTTCAGATGAACCTGGAGCCAAGTGCGCCAGGCTTTCGCAGGACAATTGATCCGGATAGGTCAAGGTTTGGTAGAGCAGGCGCTGCTGCGTATCGCAGAAGCCCAATGCGTACAACCGTTCGTCCTGAATCACTTTATGGAAGTAGGCAAAAATTTTCGTGCGGGAGCGAGAGACCACCAGGTCCGCCAGCGGCACCTCCATCGTGCTGGCCAGCAACTTCGACCGGCTTTCCAGGTCGCGCGTGAACCACTTCAACGTGAGTGAATCCACCAACGGCACCACGCTGTAGGCGACGACACCGAGAACCAGCAAGAGGGGAAGGATAAACCGGAGGGACAGTCGCATTTGTTCTCCCGCAGTTTACTTTGAGAGCAAAATCTCTTATGGTCGGAGCATGTACCCCTACGGACTCATCGGCAACTGCCACGTCTCCGCACACATCCATGAAAGCGGGTCAGTTGACTGGCTCTGCCTGCCCAGACCGGACAGTGATCCGGTCTTTGGACGAATCCTCGATCCGGAAGGAGGGCACTTTTCCATATCAAGCCCTACCAGCTCCGCTCAAGTCAAGACAACCCAGCGCTACCTCCCCAATACAAATATCCTGGTGACGGAGGTGTCCACGTCCAACGGCGACACCTTCAGGATCACGGATTTCTGCCCGCGATTCGAACAATACGGCCGCCTCTATCGGCCGGCCGCGCTCTTTCGCATCGTGGAACCGCTGGCGGGCACGCCATCGATCCGGGTCAGTTGTCGACCGGTCACGGGATGGGGGAAAGAGTATGCCCGCGGCATGCGCGGCAACAGCCACGTGCGGTACGACATCCGCGGAGAATACCTTCGGCTGTTGACCAACATGCCCCTGACCTATCTATGCGAGGAACGGCCTTTCGCCCTCACCGAGAAAACCTATTTCGCCCTGACCTGGGGCTTAGGCATCGAAGACGATCTCGCGAAAGTCAGTCAGGAATTTCTCGATCAAACGACCCGCTACTGGCGCATGTGGGTTAAAGATTGCTCCATTCCCGTCCTCCACCAGGAGGAAGTCATCCGCTCGGCCCTTGCCCTCAAACTCCATTGTTATGAAGACACCGGCGCCATCCTGGCCGCGTTGACCACCAGTCTCCCGGAGGAACCGGGTGGTCCCCGCAATTGGGACTATCGCTACTGCTGGCTGCGCGACGCCTATTTTTCCCTCACGGCCTTCCAGAACCTCGGCCACTTCAAGGAAATGGAAGGGTTTCTCAAGTTCCTGCTCAACATTGCCTATACCCACGAACATTCCCGCGAACGGCTGGCGCCGGTGTATACGCTCAGTCAGGATCTCCCGCTGCCGGAAACCGAACACCGGAACTGGGCCGGTTTCTCCGGTAGCGCACCGGTGCGCAATCACAATCAGGCCGCCGAACATATCCAAAACGATGTCTACGGAGAACTGGTTCTCGCATTGGCGCCGATTTTTTTCGACAACCGGTTCTACGACCTGCGCACCAAAGATCAGGAGCAGCTCGTCGCCAACCTCGCCCGGCTCTGTGAACGGACCATCGCGCAGCCGGACGCGGGGCTCTGGGAAATTCGCAACGGCTGGCAGGAACATTCGTTTTCAAATCTGATGTGCTGGGCCGGGCTCGATCGGGCGCATCGTATGCACAAGGCAGGATTTTTACCTTCGCTCACGTTCGACATCGATGCGGCCCGCGCACGCGCGGCGCAGGCGCTGCTGAACGCGACCAAAGACGGCTCCCTCCGCAACGGCCCCAAAGACGACACCTACGATGCCTCGCTGGCGCAAGCGGCGATCCTCGGATTTCCGAACCGGGACGTGTGCGAATCCACCATGCAGAGCATCGCGCGCGCATTGGCCGTACAAACCAGGGGGAAAGAAACCGGGTTTTATTTCCGGTACCTTCGCACCGACGATTTCGGGCGGCCGCAATCCAGTTTCGTCATCTGCTCCTTCTGGGTCGTGCAGGGGCTTGCGCGCCTCGGACGCATGGCCGAAGCGCAACAGATCATGGCGCAGGTGCTCACCGGCGCGAACCATCTCGGGCTCTTCTCCGAACATTTCGTGCCGGAAACTCGCACCCAGCTCGGAAACTTTCCTCAAGCCTACTCCCACGTCGGCCTGATCAACGCCGCCTTCGCCGTCAGTCCATCCTGGACGACGGTGCTGTAGCCGAACCGCCGACCGCACCCACAGACAGACGGCAGCCGGTCCATCTGGGATGAGGAAGAACCTGTCATGGATCACGTGGGTGAACCCTCGCGCCACACGCTCACCCGCTCGTGATGAAAGTCTTCCTCTTGGCGTGGGAAAGAAGGTTGGGAAACGGGTTTGCCCTTGTCCCCCGGAGCCAGGCGGCTGGCTCCGGGGTGAGCAGGATCGGCGGAGAGAAACCGACGTACCGCGCAGGGCGCGATTCGACCCTCGACGTTACTGGGCAGGACCGACGACTCGGATGGTCCCCGACTCAATCGCCATGCCTCCGGGTCCGGCCGATGTCATGCGTGCGATGAAACTGATGACGGCGCCCTTGCTGAAGCAGAGGTTCGCAGTCTGATGCGCGGACAGCACGGCTACTTCACGAATTTGTCCGATGAAGTTGGAGAAATTGCGCTCACAAGACAACATTTCTGAATTCAAGCCGGGAATTTCAATCCGCACCGGCAACATCCGCTGGTTCACAAATCGGATTTCATCACCGACCCGCACCGTGAGATCGGCGGGAGCCATCTTATCCCCCATCTTCACTTCATGAATCACCGCCGTCCTGGTCGTCTCCGGCAAACCGGCACAACCCGTGACCAAGAGCAACCCTGCCATCGCAGCCAACGCCTGTCGCATACACATCCTCCATCATTAAATTGTGACGATTGAGCGGATCGAGATCGAGCGGTCGGATGATCTGCCGATCTCCCTCGCATCTTTTTCAGACTATCGCACTATACCAGTACAACAGGCCTTGCCGCCAACATGAACTCAGTAGTGTAGCGCGCATCGCAAGAAACCGTTACCCGACTCGCGCCACCCGATTCGTGTCGGTATGGTGAAAAAGATCGCTCCGGCCTTTCATCTTCAGCTGCGTGTCCTCGTGATAACTGAAGCTATCGGGTCCGTGCACCGTGATCGTGAGTTCATATCGAACCGTTTTGAATTCCCGATCGAGGAACTTGTTGGAGCAGATGCCATACGTATCCGATCCGGCTTCTGCTGAAATCCGAAACGACGTGGCATCCGGCTCCACCGTTCCTCCGGCCAATACCGTAATGCCTCGTGGAACGACAAAACAGCGCAACACCTGTTTCGCCGCCGCATCCCACAACCAATACCCAGTGTCTTCATGAAACGGGGCGTCTTCGCCCAGCCGCCACGCGGTCCTGAAATATCGCAGACCGTACAGCTGCTGTTCATGGTTGCTGACCGGGCCCAACGGCTCGAACGAGAACCGCTCGCGAAAGGCATTGTGTTCGGTACCCCGGTTGTCATCGGGCGCCACATCCGCGCCCTTATCGCCTTCCCACACACCGGCCAGCGCCGCCAACGGACCGAGATACTTCAACAGATCGTCACCCATTTTCCGAATTCTCCTTGTTGTACCCATACCGCGCACGAGCGAGCGAGCGGGCCGCAGCCGGTGCACTTCTACCAGAAGGCAGGAGACAGACTCAAATTGAAACAAGGGAGGAGTGCGGGTCGCACGTTACTTTTTTCGCAGTCCGGCAGCCACATCCCTGAAGGAGGCTAAGGCTGCCTCCAGGTGCTCGATGATTTCCTGCTGCAACACCTCAGGCGGGGGAAGGTCATCGAGATTGTCCAGACTATCATCCTTGAGCCAGAAGATATCCAGACTCGCTTTGTCGCGGGCGATCACGTCCTGATAGTGAAAATATTTGAAACGCTCTGTTTCGCTGCGCTCATGCCTGTTTTCAGGATTGTAGCAGGTGATGAACTCCTGCAGATCGTCAGGTTTCAGCGGCCGGGTCTTCAGTGTGAAATGCTTGTTGGTCCGCAGATCGTAGAACCACACCCCCGCGGTATGAATCCGGCCATCTTTCGGCTTGGCATCGAAAAACACCACGTTCGCCTTCACCCCTTGCGCGTAAAACATCCCGGTCGGCAGACGCAGAATGGTATGCACATCGCACGTGTCCAGCAACTTACGGCGGATTTTTTCACCGGCGCCACCCTCAAACAGCACGTTATCCGGCAACACCACAGCCGCTTTGCCATCCACTTTCAGCATGCTCACAATATGCTGCAAAAAGTTGAGCTGCTTATTCGAGGTGGTTTCCCAGAAATCCTGCCGCTCGTAGGTCAGCGCCTCTTTATCTTCTTCACCTTCCTCATTGGTGATCGTCATACTGCTCTTCTTGCCGAACGGCGGATTGGCCAGCACGTAGTCCACCTTCTGCCTGGGCTCCGCAATCAATGCATCGGAGCGCTCGACGGAAGGCTCGCCGTCCATCTCACCGATGTTGTGCAAGAATAGATTCATAAGGCACATGCGGCGCGTGTTCGGCACAATCTCGTTGCCGTGGAAGGTCTTGTCGCGCAGAAACTCCTTCTGGCGCTTGTTCAGCGTGGCCCCTGGGCGAGTCAACCAGTTGTAGGCGCCGAGAAAAAACCCGCCCGTGCCACAGGCCGGATCGGCAATCGTCTTCATAGGTTCTGGCCGGACACAGGCCACCATCGCTTCGATCAGCGCGCGCGGCGTGAAATACTGGCCGGCGCCGCTTTTCGTGTCTTCGGCGTTCTTCTGCAACAGCCCTTCGTATAAATCGCCCTTGGTGTCGGCGTCGAGGCTGATCCAGTTCTCCGCGTCGATCAGTTGCACCAGGCGCGACAGCTTGGCCGGGTCTTGGATCTTATTCTGCGCTTTGAAGAAAATCGCACCCAGCATCCCCGGTTCCTGACCGAGCCTATGGAGCGTGGCCAGGTACTGCGCTTCCAGCGGCTCACCTGTTTTCGCTCTGAGGCTGGCCCAGTCGTGGTCCTTGGGAATGTGCGTATCGCGCTTGTAGGGCTCCTGCGCATATTCATGCGCCAGCTTCAGGAACAGCAGATAGGTCAGCTGCTCAAGGTAGTCGCCATACCCCACGCCGTCATCGCGCAGGGTATGACAGAAGTTCCAGACTTTTTGGACTAGGGTAGAGGTGTTCATGGATGCAATGAAGGACGGGCTAAGCCAACTCAGAGGGCGTACACCAGCCTAGATAATAACCATCCGATTAAGCCACTGTTTTAATTGATATTTTTCACATTATTCAGTTTATTATCCGGCGCCTCAGATAATAAACCCACCTATCAAGCATCCTGTATTCCGCTATTTGCGTCCGATCCTTCGTACACAAACATCGCTTGAGTCCGACAATTTTAATATTTCGGGACTCAAAATGGTTTGTGTGGGTCTGCCCGGACTCAAAGCACCTGCCTGCCCTCCGCACAATTGAGCAAGCCTCGGAGCGCAAGCGCTGCATTCGCCGGGCCTACCTTAGGTAACAACCGCGCCAAATCAAGATCGCGCACCGGCAACGCACTTGGCACGTATGGATTCATGCAGACTCCCTTGTATGCAGTCGCGTGCGTGACTTTTGTGGCACCGCTGCAGCGGCCCGCTCGGCGCGGATGCGTGCCAGCAGCACACGGGCCGGCTCGTCGTGCGGGTCTTGCGGCACCAGTTGGCCGGAGAAGGCGGCCTTGAGAAGGTTTTTGCGTTGGGCGGCGGATTGCTTGAGCGATTGATCTACTGCAACTGCGACAATCGAGATTTCTGATTTCACTCCGTCGATGGTGGCCAAAGCGGCCACTTGCTCTTCAAACGGCGGCACTGGGATCACTGTTGACACGATGTCCGGCTGGGAAATCTTGTAGATGCCCGCTGATGTACGCGCACGTTGTTCTAAGTGCTGTCGAACCAGGGCGCTATCCCACACTAAAGCCACCCAGGCAGGACTCACAATGTTTGACAACACCCGCAGCCTGATGAGCGTATCCGGATACGCAACCGGTTCGTTCACAGCTAGCACCAATCCCGCACGACCAACCAGTGAAAGGGAACCATTGCCACGAACAATCAACAAATCTCCTGCAGTGACTCTGAAAGGACGCGCCTCATCGTCGGTCCATGCGCCGCACTTTGTTGCATTCAAATCAATTTGCCCATCGCGAACCGCCGTCAGCCGTAGAACCTTGGCCCCCACATCCGCCGACGGTACGGATCGGCCATTCGCCAAATCATTAGGAGACAGTTGATCCACACTCGCCCATACCCAGCCAACCGGCAGCTTCGGTAAATTGAGGGTATCCGGCTGCACAGGCTCGGGATATTTCTTCTGCCAATCCTTGGGTGGGGTTTTGCCTTGCTCTTTGAATTTGGCGAGCTGTTTTGTCTCCCAGCGTGTGCGGCGTTCGGTGAGGATGCGCTGCAGTAGTTGGGCGCCGGTTTCGGCCGATGGGTTCTTGGCGCGCCATTTGGCGGTGAGGCTGCCTTCGACAGCCGCCTTCAAGAGCGATTGGCGGTATTGCGCGATCTTCTTTTGCGCAGCCTTGAGTTCGGCGACGCCGGCATCGAGGTCGGATAGCAGTTCATCGAGTTTCTCGACGATGCGGGTTTGTTCGGCGCGAGGAGGTAAAGATATAGACCATGCTTTTATGATGCCTTGGGAAATATTGGGCTGGGCACCACCTTTTCCTGCATCGACGAAATCTTTTTCCTGCGAAACGAGAAAGTAATAAAGAAACTCCGCACTGGTCGCCTCTGGGAACCCTACTGCACAGGCTTGATTCGTCGCAGCATCCATTCCCAAAATGGAAGTTCTGCCTATTGTTGCGCCGTACATCGCAATAGCAACAGAGCCTTTAGGGAACACCTTTGCACTTGAATTAACGACAGCTTCTTCAGAAATACGCTCTTCTGAATGGTAAAGGACACGGGGCCCAAGCTCACCCGTCTTGAACCATGGAATCGCACCTGAGTAATACGCGGAATGGGATCTCGACGGCGTTCCCCCAGACGACCAAGTTGCAATATCTTGGAGCGTCGCTGGAGTCCACCCGTTAGGCAACTCATTCACACCACCAACTCCTCATTCATCTCCTTCATCAGCGTATCCAGCTCGTTGCCGAACAGGCCCCACACCTTCTGCAGGCCGCCTTTGTCGGCCAGCTCGGCGTAATCAAAATCCTCTCGGCTGATGCTGCAACTGCTGGCAATGTGGTCTTTCATCAGGCGGAGCCATTCGGTCTGCTCGGGGCTGAACGCCGTGCCGCGTTGGGCGTTGTGGCGAAAGATCCATTCCTGAAAGCGTTTATCCACCTGCTCGCTGAAGGGTTTGAGTTCACTGTCCATGCCCAGCGCAAAACGCACCAGCGACACCAGGTCGGTGAGCTGGCGGCGGCTCGTCGCGCCCTTCACCTGACTGGCCTGCACGCGGGCATAGGCGTTCCACAGCCGTTCGGTGGTGAGCATCAGCGGTGGCTTACCTAACTGCTCGTGCAGGTCTTCGATCATCTGGAACGTGAGCGGACGGCGCTGGTAAGGTTGTTGGTAGAAAAAGCTCAGTGCAACAATGTCGTCTTTGTGCCGGGCAATGTAGTCGGCAAAGGTCTGGATCACGGCCTTGGCCTGGCTGTCGGCCTGTTCGCTGAACCCGGAGAACGTCACCTGATCCGGATTGAGGTGGTCGATAATCTGCTCGCGTTCGCGCCGCGCGGCTTCAATTTCGTTGCGCAGGTCCGGCATATCGAACGGAGCGCAGGCAACGGCTACCCGTTCGGCCCGAGCGGCTGCGAGTTCTTCCGGCAAGAGCGTGTCTTCGGTGCGACTGATACCTTTGGCTTTGGCCTTGGCCAATGCCGTTGCCACGATGGCATCGGGATTGAGCGCATCGATCAGGGCTTTACCCAGGCCCCCAACAGATAGGCCGCCGGAGACCTGCTTGATACGCGCCGGTGCCTTCTCGTCCAGTTGTTTGGCCAGGCGCACCAGGCGGTTGGCGAGTGAGAGCACGGTGTCTTCGTCACGGTGGCCCAGGGCCACGCCCTGCAAAAGATCCTTGAGCGCCACACCGGGCTTCTTCTCCAGCGGACGGCTTTCGGTCTTGAGCGACTTCTCCACGCCCACGGCATCGATCAGGATAAAGCGGGTCTTGGCGCCGTCGGCGCTGTTGCTGACGCGCTTGAGACTGTCGCCATCGAGCGCGCGCACGCCGCGCCCTTTCATCTGCTCGTAGTAGCCCTTGCTGCGCACATCGCGCATGAACAGCAAAACTTCCAGCGGTTTCACATCGGTACCGGTGGCGATCATGTCCACGGTGACGGCGATACGCGGATTGTAGTCGTTGCGAAAACCGGCCAGTACGCCGTCGGCATCCTTTTCACTATAGGTCACCTTGCGGCAGAAGGCGTTCCCTTGCCCGTAGATCTCACGCACGATGTTGATGATGTCGTCGGCGTGGCTGTCGGTCTTGGCGAAGATCAGGGTCTTGGGCGTTTCCTTGCGAGTCGGGAAGATGTGCGTTTCAACGGCGGTTTTCATGGCTTGAACGACATGGCGAATCTGGCTGGGGTTGACCACGGAACGGTCCAGCTCCTTGCCGCTGTACACGGTCTCCTCCTCGGTTTCCGCCCAACGCTTCTTGCGAGTTTGCCGGTCGCGGTGGTCGACCCATTCCTTGGCCTTGACCTTAGCGCCCTTCTGCGTGACCTCGGTTTCGATCTCGTACACGTCGTAGCCCACGTTGACGCCGTCGGCCACCGACTGCTCATAAGTGTATTCGGCCACGATGTTCTCGTTGAAGAAGCCGAACGTGCGTTGGTCGGGCGTGGCGGTAAGGCCGATCAGGTAGGCATCGAAATAGTCGAGCACCTGCTTCCATAGGTTATAGATGCTGCGGTGGCATTCGTCGATGATGATGAAATCGAAGGTCTCGACCGGCACCGCCGGATTGTAGCGCACGAGCTTTTCCTGTTTGGCGGTCTGCTGCACTTCGTTGAGCGACAGATCTTCCGCCGACTCATCAATTGGCTCGCCGGATAAAATCGAATACATGCGCTGGATCGTACTGATACACACCTGCGCATGCGGATCGATGGTGGAGGAGGCCAGGCGCTGGACGTTGTACAGTTCGGTGAACTTACGGGCGTCATCGGGCGGCTGGTAGGCCATGAATTCCTGGTGCGCCTGCCTGCCGAGGTTGCGGGTATCGACCAGAAATAAGATGCGTGTGGCCCCACCGAATTTGAGCAACCGATACACCGAGGTGATCGCGGTGAAGGTTTTACCCGCGCCGGTGGCCATGTGAATGAGGGCACGCGGCTTGTTCAGCCTCAAGGATTCTTCCAGCCCTTTGACGGCGCTGATCTGGCATTCACGCAAATTGTGCTCGGGAAGCCCCGGCATCTGCTCCGCCAACCGCCGACGCAGACTGTGCGGTTGAGCCCGATGAGCGCCCAAGGTTTCAGGTTCGAAGAAGTGGAAGATTTCCCGCGAACGAGGGTTGGGGTCGGCACCGTCCGTAAAGCGGATGATCTGCCCGGTGGCTTCGAACAGGAAGCGTAGCGGGCTGTTGTCTTTGCGCCATTTCAGGTCGGCGTTCGCGTACCGCTCGGTTTGGCGTTCAGTGACGGTGATGTTTTCGCCCGCACTGTCCTTCTTGGCTTCGATGACTCCGACGGCCTGGCGATTCACAAACAACACGTAATCGGCCGGGCCTGTATCGGTGGGATACTCGCGCACGGCCACCCCCGGGCCTGCCGATAGATTGAGCTGGTTCATATCCTGTACGACCCAGCCGGCCTGTTCGAGCTTATGATCGATGTGCTGGCGCGCCTTGGTTTCCGGAGTCACAGGACGTCTTCCTCATTGAACGGCACTCACCAGTACCGTTGTCACGTCACCTCAAACCGGCGCCAGTCTATCAGAGCGACAGCCCCGCAACTAGGGTCAGAAGATTCGACGTTCGGGAGGCGGCAGACAGTAGGAGAATGGGCGGCTGTACCTGGACTCTGGCGGGGGAGTGCCTGATAAGAAAAGCGGCCTGGAGCACGCCAGGGCCCGGGAGGTTTGGGGGAGAGTGGTTGACCGTGAGACCACTGCCCGCAAAAGTTATGCGCATCTTGGGCAGGTCGGTGCTTTTCAAGCGCCGAGCAGACGGTTTGCCAGCAAGGACTGCATATCCCGCCGGCCATCGACGATGAGGTAGATCACCACTTGCCTGGCCATAACTCGGTAGATCAACCGGTAGGGCTTGAATTGCGTCTGGCGGTATTCCTTGATACCCAGTGCCACAAGTTCTTTCGGGTCGCTGCCACGCTCTGGAAACCGAGCCAGCCCCTCGACAGCCTCCATCAGCCGGTCTAGCATGTCGTTGGCATTGGCCTTACCATCGACTTCAGCAATGTAGTCGTAGATGGACTCCAGGTCCCGCTCAGCACCCTGGGTGAGCAGCACCTCATAGCGTTTCTGCCTGCCGACCATCAGGCCGTGGTCCGCTTGGCGCGCAGACGCGCCGCCACGCCGGTCACAGGCTTAACCCGCCCTGCCGCCAAGTCCTGGTTACCAAGGGCCAGGATCTTGAGCAAGGCCAGGGTCTCCTGGGTTTCTTCGAACGACACCACATCCTGCAGCACGGCCTTGGCTTCCCCGTTTTGTGTAATGATCAACGGCTCTCGCTGCTCGGCAATGTGCGTCAACACTTCTGCAGCATTGGCCTTCAGGTAGCTGATGGGTTTGACGTGGGAAGAATAGCGCATCGCGTAGCTCCTCGTGATTCAATGTAGACTGAATATAGTCTTAATTTAGTCTGAGCACAACCGCCGCTTGATTCCCGGTTCCTCTGCCAGCACCGGCCGCACATCGGCAACCAGACTCACTGCAGCCATGACGAGGGCAAGCAGGATGAGCGCCCCCGCGACGGCGAACGTGATCTGCATTCCGGTGGCGACGGCCTCCGGAGGAGCCGTGGTGATGTCACTCGTGGCCGATGCAAAGGTGAACAGGGCGCCCATGACGGAGGCCCCGGTGATCAGCCCCAGATTGCGCGACAGGTTGAGCAAGCCGGAAATCACGCCCCGCTGGTCGGGATGAACATCCATCATGACCACCGTATTGTTGGCCGTCTGGAAGAACGCATACCCGACGGTGAGAACAACGAGGGGGAGGATATAGCCAAGCGTCCCCAGTGATGCCGGGAGTGCCGACAGCAACACACACCCGACCGCGATCCCGATGAGTCCCAAGCGGGTCATACGGTGGGCGCCCACGTCGTCCACCACACGACCGGCGGGAATCCCGGCCAAGGCAGCACAGAGAGGACCGATCGACAAGGCGAGCCCCAACCAGCCCGCACTGAGCCCCAATGTTCGGGAGAGATAAAACGGCCCCACCACGAGTGTCGCCATCATCACGGTCGAGACGAGCAGGCTCATGAAGAGGCTTGTACTCAACAAGGGATGGCGGAACAGCGCCAACCGGATCAACGGTGACCCAGCCCGTCTCTCGGCGACGATGAAGAGACCGAGGCCGAGCAGAGCCGCAACCAGCAGACCGATGTTGTGTGCGCCGAACTGACCTCGTCCAATCGTCATCGCTAATGCATAGACCGCGATCGTCGCGGCCAGCAGCATGGTACCCATCACGTCGAAGCCGGGTTGAATGACCGGCCGCCTCTTCGCATCGACAGGGAGATACCGATGGATGAGCGACAGAATGGTCAGGCCCAACGGCACATTGATGAGAAAGATCGCTTGCCAGCCGAACGCTGAGATCAACAGGCCTCCAACGGAAGGGCCCAGCGCGGTGCCGGCCGCCGACATCGTGCCGAGCAGCCCCATCGCACGGCCGACCCTGGCTTGGGGAACCGTTTCGCCGACAAACGCCATGGTGAGGGCCATCATGATGGCGGCTCCAAGCCCCTGCACAGCCCGGGCGGCGATGAGAAACCACAGCGTCGGTGCGATTCCGCAAAGAGCCGATGCGGTCGTGAACAACAGCACTCCGATCATCAACAGCCGTCGACGCCCCACGATGTCACCGAGCCGTCCCGCGCTGACCACCATCGTCGTCACCGCCAGGAGATAGGCCAGCACCACCCACTGCACTTGCTGGAACGAGGCGCCAAAGACCTGCGCCAACGTCGGCAGACTCACATTGGCAATACTCGTCCCAATCGAGGACAACAGCACGGACAACGAGAGGGCGGCGAGGATCCAACGGACTGACACGATCCGCTGCTTCTCCACAGCTACCGCCTTCCTTTTGTCAGCAGATACACCCGTTCCGTCGCCGGGCAGCGTCCTTTGAGGCCGCCGGGGACATCGAGGCTGGCCAGGACAGTGATGTCATACCGGTGACCGTAATGCTGGTGGATCTCTGCGGTCGTGACGGAGAACGGGGGGCCTTCCATCGCGTGCTGGTCATACTCAAAAGAAATAAGCAGTTGCGGCGACTGCGCCGTAAGGCTCGCGAGGTGAGTCGTGTACTGAGCACGCATGTCCTTCGGCAGAGCTACCAAGGCCGCCCGGTCATAGATCGCATCGACCACACCGAGCAGCTCTGGCGTCACGCTGAAGATGTCGCCCACGAAGATGTCGAGCTGCGGGGCATGGTAGTGATCAAGCGCGCCGACTTTGGTGATGGTCGGTGTCACGCCCAGTTCCGTGAACAATTGATCGATCGCCACGGCGCTCAATTCGGCTCCGGCCACGTGGTAGCCGCGCGACAACAACCACCCGATATCGAGTGTCTTGCCGCAGAGCGGCAGAAAGATGCGGCTGCCTGTCGCGAGGGGCAACTCGCCGAGATACTTCACCAGCAACGGGTTCGCTTCACTCTTGTGAAAACCGATTTCATTGCTTGCCCACCGATCGTGCCAGAACTGTGCGTCCATCCTCTGTGCCCTCCCTAAAATGAACCGTCATGATGTGGCGTCATCTTACGCCGCGCTGAGACTTGCCGGAAGACGCATGGGTTGCATGGTATTCGTGCACACGACGCCATCTCACGATTGAAGCGTGGTATCATCGCCCCCATGGCGAGACCGGACTTCAATCTGTTGGTGACCCTCCATGTGTTGTTGGCGGAAGGCAGCGTGGCCCGCGCCGGACAGCGGTTGAGACTAAGCCCATCGGCGATGAGTCGGGCGCTCGCTCGATTGCGTGCGACGACGGGCGACCCTCTGCTGGTCAGAGCTGATCGCGGTCTCGTTCCGACACCACGGGCGCTGGAGTTGCGTGAACGGGTCAGCCACCTCGTGCAGGACGTACAAGCCGTATTACGCCCTGCGGAGCAGCTCAAGCTCGATCAGCTCATACAGACGTTTACCCTACGGACCAGCGAAGGGTTCGTGGAGAACTTCGGCGCGCCGCTGATAGCCCGAATCGCCTTGGAGACTCCCGGTGTTCGGCTGCGCTTCGTGCAGAAGCCCGATAAAGACAGTGCGCCCCTCCGCACCGGAACGGTCGATCTCGAAACCGGCGTCGTTGAGACCACCACCGCTCAGGAGTTGCGAGTGCAGGCATTGTTCAATGACCGATTGATTGGCGTCGTGCGAGCCGGACACGCACTCGCCAAGGGTAGGATCACGCCTCGCCGTTATGCGGCCGGTGGTCACATTTGCGTCTCTCGGCAGGGATTCGAGAAGGGGCCAGTCGATGATGCCCTCACACCACTGGGGTTGGAGCGGGAGCTGGTCACGACGGTCGGGGGCTTCGCCATGGCTCTCGCGCTGGCTCGCGCCTCAGACCTGATCGCCACCGTTCCCGAACGACACACCGGCATCTTGCGGGCCGGCATGTATAGCTTCGACCTCCCGGTCTCGACACCGGAGTTCACCGTGTCGTTGCTGTGGCACCCACGACTGGACGCCGATCTCGCACACCGCTGGTTACGCGCCTGCGTCCGGGAAGTCTGCGCGCAGCAGCTCGACGGGGCGAAACGTTCAGGCAAGAAAAAAGGGCCCGGACAGTCTCCGGGCCCTTGAGTTTGGTGGAGGCGAGGGGAGTTGAACCCCTGTCCGAAGATCGTCGGCACATCGCATCTACATGTGTAGCCGATTCTTTACGCTTCGCAGCGACCCACGCCTATCGGCCGGCTTAGAATCACCGCTAGCCCAGTATTGTCTCGCCCCTCGCCGCTGAGCACCGGCGTGGGACCAGCCCGCTGCATCGCGCCATTCCACCCCCGCGGGCCTCAGATGGAACGACGTCTCAGCCTAAATTAGGCTGCGAGTGCCAGTTCTTGGTTGGCAGTTGCGTTTTTCCCGGAATTTTACGAGTTCCCGAGATCTCGACATGCAACGATGGCGTCAATATCCCCGTCGAAACCGGTCGCCCCCTAATCAGAATGTTGATAAAGGCCTCCAGCTTTGTTCTCGCATCGCTCAACACCTCGACCTACTGAAGAGTAGGCCTCGGTCTTTCGCTCGCTGCGGCCTCGCTGAGAGGCCTTTCTGAACATTCTGGAAGACACCAACTGTGTTCTTAGATACTCATCTTATCGCATGGATCAAGGGGAAGCCAGCCCCGGAGTTCTTCCACAACTCCGAACTCTTCTTATCCAACATCATTCTGGGCATAGATTGACAATTGCAATGTCTACATATTGACAATAGATTGACAATCTGACAGGGTCTCCTCGTGGACACCAAGCAAAAGATTCTAGCGTTTCTCTCAAGAAGACCGTCGGCCACGGGGGGAGAACTCCGTGAACACCTCGCTCTCAGTCGGCAGGCCATGAGCCTCCATCTGCGCAGCCTGCTCGAAACACACCAGATCGTCCGATCGGGAACAACCCGAGGCGCTCGCTATAGCCTGGAGGGAGCGGCCGAGAAACCGGCTACGATCGCCAGGCTTCTTGCGACCCGCGGCTGCGATGAGGATCGCGTGTGGACCCAGCTGGCCATGCAACTCAACCTTGAGCGAGTGTTGAGGCCTAATGTGCTGGCCATCGTTCGATATGCCTTCACGGAAATGCTCAACAACGCGATCGATCATTCACAGGCGGAACGTTGTTCCATACGATTCACTGTGACGTCGGGTTTCGTCAGTTTCGACATCCGTGATGCCGGTATCGGCCTGTTCCATTCCATCGCGACCAAGCATAGCTTGCCTGACGAAGAGACAGCCTTGCTCGAACTGCTGAAAGGCAAAACCACCACGATGCCGGAAGCACATGCAGGGGAAGGGATCTTTTTTACCTCCCGCATCGGTGACGCCTTCACCGTGCGCTCTCATCGCATACAGATGGAATGGAAGCGCGCCAAGCACGACGTCTTCGTGTCTCAACAGCGGCACCTCGCCGGAACAGCCATCCACTTCACCGTTCACCGCAGTGCCCGTCATAAGCTGGAAGAGGTGTTCGGTGAGTTTGCCCCAGCGGAATATGACTTTCAGTTCCAGAAAACCAGAGTGTTCGTGAAACTCCTTCGGCACGATTACGTCTCTCGATCGGAGGCAAAACGTCTACTGGCCAATCTGGAGAAGTTCAGAGAAATCAGCCTCGACTTTCGTGACGTACGCTCCGTGGGACAGGGATTTGCGGATGAAGTGTTTCGCGTGTTCGCCAGTCGCCACCCTGGCATCATGATCCACCCTGAGCACGCCAGTCCTCCCGTCCTCGCCATGATCAAACACGTCCGCCCCGTGACTCCTTCCACGACTCCCTCTCAGTAACTATTCGAGCCCGCACAGGTCAAGGGGATGCCAGGCGGTTGTGTCCGACATCGTCCCGATCCAATCTAGACACCCAGATACTTAAGCTTTAGTCCCAGCTTTGCAATGAAGCGGCTCAAATCCTTGACCGCGGTCTTGTAACCCTTGTGAGCCTCCATGAAGTACCCTCCACATTTTATTGGTTCACGGAAATCATTCCCCTTCGGGTGAACCGGACGATCAGCAATGAGATAACGAACGCCACTTGTACTAAACGGTAAGAGGTCTTTAATGCGCTTGGAGTGTCCCTTGTCCAGCAAATACTTCAGTGTCTCCTGATACATCTCTTTAACTGAAATGGCTCGAATCACATGACCATCGATCTCAATCGTTACCCCTCTTTCACGTGGAATCCGTCCGGCAATTTTGGCTTCTCTAACTAACGAACCGGGTTTACTGGCAATAGATGCACCGACGATCTCATCGATTATTGATATTTTTGATCCCGTCTTTTCGTAATGGCTAATCAGTCTTTCAATGACATCGGCTGGTTTATCAACAAGTGGCACCGCTAACTTCTGCAAGCGAATAAACAACTCTTCCGGCAGAGCAACTTCATGCATAGACTATCTCCTATTCTTATTAAACCACTTTATATAATGGTTTATTTCATAAGCGAGTTTGTCGGCATTGTCAATTCAGACTAACGCCAGAGCCTCCCTCCAGACCCTAATTAAATCTTTCGCCCTACCGTTCATCCCTTCCACGCCGCACCACGGGAAACTTGTGCTCCCGCCAGGCGTCGAGGCCGCCCTCCAGCGGACGAACGCGATGAATGCCTTTCTTTTTCAACAAAAACGCCGTCCTGGCGCTCGAAACCTCATTGGGGCAGGTACAGTAGAGGACGATATCGCGGTCGCGCGGGATTTCGTGATGGCGATGCTCGATGTCCTCCAACGTGAAATTGATGGCCCCGGGAATCGTGTCCGGATCGAGTTGGAGGGATAAGGGATGGCGCACATCCACCACGCTGATCGCCTCGCCAGCATCCAGCCGCTGCTTGAGCTCCTCCACGGAGATTTTTGACATGCGCAGATGTCGCAGGAACTTCTGCCGGTGATAGAATTTGTAGCCGATGAACCCCAGGAGGCCGACGACTACCACGGTCAGCAGCAGCCCGCCTCCCTGATCGAACACGCCGACCAGTTGTTCGAGTTGATTACTGAAGAGGGCCCCGACTCCGGCACTCACCCCGGCCCAGATCAGGGTGCCGGCAACGTCATACAGGAGAAACGTGAGTGCGGGCATGCCGACGATCCCAGCCAGCGGGGGTGCAACCGTGCTGAAGCCGGGGATAAATTTGGCGAGCAGGAGGGCGCGGGGACCGTTCCGATGAAACAGATTCTCCGTGTCACGCACGCACGAGTCCGGCTCCAGCGACAGCCGGCAGAGGAAGCCCAGCACCCTTCCGCCCTTGTACCGCCCCAGATAGTACCAGGCGACATCGGGCGGCAATGACGCGGCTACCGGGACAAGGAGCGCAGCCGCCACTGACATTTTTCCTGCCCCGACGAGGGCGCCGGCGGCGATCAGCAGGGGAATAGCCGGAATGGGAAAGCCGATCTGCTCGGCAAAGATCACCCAGAAGAGGACGCCCACCCCGTGGTCGGCGAGGAATTGAAAGGTCGTCACTGCACCTCTCCTGGTTCAGGCACTCCGGAATCGCGAAAAGCGAGCAAACAGAATCGCCGCGAAGGGCAGCGCCAGGCCAAGCAAGGTCTGGACGATCAACAAGACCCCCAACTGACTATAGTCGTCAGGGGTCTGAATGGCGTTGGTCACCGGATCGCGCACCTCCCGGGTGACCACGAACAGCTCATTGAGATATTTCGTCCCGAGTTGGCTGAGCGACAGGGCGAGGTTCGTGAAAGAGGCCATCACGGCAAAATAGGTGGCCTTCAAATTCGCCGGCGCGGAGTTCGCGATCCAGGCCAGCATAGGGATCATGGAAATTTGGCCGAGCGGCGATTCCAACGCGGTATTCACCAGCGCAATGAACCGCGCATCGACCACGCCGCCGGTCAAGGCCGCCGTCCACTCATGAAGCCCGTAATACATACTGACGACGGGCAAGCCTAAGACAAACGCCGCCACGGTGAGAAAGCCGACCACATACGCAATGGACCGTTCCGCCATGAACCGGCGGAAGAGAAACATACCCGCAAGCGTCAGGGCGCTGCCGATAAGCGACAGCACCGACAGGAACTGTTGATCGAATTTCAGCTTGTCGATCATCCACCAGGTCGCGCCGTCGCCGGGACCGGGGACCGCGCGAAACACGAAGACCACGAGGGCGGTTCCTACCAGCACATGCCTCGCGTCGGGAGCCAGCTCGCGGGTCAGGCGAACCATCAAGACCGAGACAATGGCCATCGATCCGGCGAAGACAATTTCTTCATTGTATGGGAAATCCGCCACACCGACCGTCAGGGTAAACAGCACAAATGCCAGGCTGCCCCCCAGAATCCACCAATTGGGCTTGGTCGGTTCAGCGGCCCGCTCCGTCAGCGAAGCAACCTGTTCGGGCGTCATGCCCTGACTGAGAAGTCGCCGCCTGGTTCGCACCCGAAGAACCGACGCGGTGATGACCCCCAGCACCGATACGGCCGGGATCGTCAGCGCCAGAAGATAAACCTGTGAGTAAATCTCGGCGACCTGTTCTTTCGGCAGATTCTCGACACCCGTGAACAGGTAGAGATTGATAAGCGCGACCAGAATGCCGCCGCTGATGATGGCGACACGCCCGAGCGTCTGCATCGTCGTATGCATCAGCTTCAGCTTGCCTTCATCGATGGGTAACCCTCGCTCGTCCACTCTCGGGACCGCCTCGACCGTCATCGCATCAGCAACCGTGTCCTGAATCACATAGCCGATGGGTGCGAGCAGCGCGCTCAGCACATACCAGACTTCAGCCGGCATCATCGCCACCATCGCCTCGCGATGACCGATCAAGCCGACCATGATCAGCAGACTGGCCGCAATGACGCCCGCACCGAAATAGACGAGGAGGCTCTTCCACCGCCACAGGAGATCGACCAGATGCCCGAAAGGCATTTTCAGCGCCCAGGGAATGCCCGCCCAGAATCCCAACGCCGCCAGAAAGGCCGCGGACAGGCCCAGATAGTCTTTCACAAAGAACGTGCCCACGATGCCGGTGAGCCCGGAAATACCGGCCGCCATGTACACCATGAGGGGAGGCAAGTAGGACAGTTGGAAGTCGCGGGCGAGTTCCAGAATATTGCGGTCGATCCAGTCAGAGAGCGCACGCATACAGACGCGGTTCCTCCATTGCAAAAAGGGCCGGGACACGGGCCCCAGCCCTTTCGCCGATCAAGGGGCACACTTGACTGATCTTACTTGGGAAACTCCGTGGGGGCGGTCACATGCTGCCACCCCTCGCCGTTCAGGGATCGCAAGAAGGCTACCACATCCCGCTGCTCTTCTGCAGTGAGCTCCAACGGGATCAGCGTGTTGTCGGGATGGGGATTCTTGATGCCTCCCTGATTGTAGAAATTCACCACCTCTTCCAGGGTCCCGAACCGTCCGTCGTGCATGTAGGGAGCGGTGCGCGCAATTTCGCGCAACGTGGGCGTTTTGAAGGCACCGATGTCTTCGGGATTTTTTGTCACCCTGTAGCGGCCCAAGTCCACGGTATTCGTATCCCAGCCGATGCCGAGGTTATGAAATTTCTCATCGGAGAAGTTGAACCCGGAGTGGCAACGTGTGCAGCGGGCTTTGCCGCGGAACAATTCGAGGCCTCGCTGTGCGGAAGCCGACAGTGCCTGCTCATCGCCGCCCATATCGAACCGGTCCGCAGGACTATTGCCGGAGATCAGGGTGCGTTGAAAGCTGGCGATCGCCTTGCCGATATTCTTTTCCGTAATGTCGTCCGCGAAGACCTCTTTGAAGAGCTGTCTGTAGCCGCTCAACTTTTTCATCTTTGCCGTCATTTCGTCGTAGTCGAGAAATCCGTGTTCAACCGGATTGATGAACGGCCCGGTCGATTGCTCTTCCAGCGTCTGGGCGCGCCCGTCCCAAAACTGCACCTTGCTATACACACGATTGATGGCCGTCGGGGCGCTTCGTCCACCCTGCAGCCGATTGACTCCCATCGACACGGCCTGTCCATCGGTGAATGCCAAGCCCGGCATGTGGCAATTCGCACAGGCCACGGTATTGGTTTTGGACAGCCGCTTGTCAAAAAATAAGATTCGCCCAAGCTCGATCTTCCGCGCCGTCTGCGGGTTGTCCGCGGGAATATATCCGCCGGGATCCTCCAAGCCCAACGGCACCTCCTGGGTGAGAGCACCCGCGGCGGGTGGTGGTGCAGACGATTCGCCCATGACTCTTGTGGCCACCAGGCCCATCACGCCCACCATGATTCCTGCCGCCACTCCAGCGGCCCATCGCATCCTTCTCTTGTCCATGGCTCCTCCCATCCTTCCTTTCTCCTTCGACACCGATCATCGAAACATCAATGTCGTGCCGGGCCGGTCCTGTCGATCCAGGTGCCGTTCGACTTTCTTGACGAACTCCTCATCTGTTGCGGCCATCCCTCCTTCCTCCGACAAAGCCACGGTGTCGTGACTGATGCGCGCAGACGGCGCCGCACACCCTTGCATCAGAACCACGAAGAACCAGATCCCGATGAGCGCTACGATCTGTCGCATGCTCCACCTCCCTTGTTACCTGCATTCGACTCATGACGTCACGATATCCGGTTGCCGGACGATCAGTCCAATTGATAGTGTATGGACGCACGATTAGCGAAACTTATTTCTTGAGGTTGGCGTTATGACTTTGACTGAGCTGCACTACATCGTCGCACTTGCACAGGAACGGCATTTCGGACGGGCAGCCGAGCGGAGTTTCGTGACGCAACCGGCGCTGAGTCTGGCGATCAAAAAGCTGGAAGAAGAGTTGGGCGTCACGATCTTTGAACGGCGCAAGCACCAGGCGGTCCTCACGCCGCTGGGAGAGCAGATCGTCCACCAAGCGCAGCGGGTGCTGGAAGAAGTGGATCACCTCAAACTCCTCGCGGCTCAAGGAAAGAATCAGCTGGTTGGCGCCTTACGCCTCGGCGCCATTGCGACGGTGGGTCCGTATCTGTTGCCCAATCTGGTACCGCTCCTGCACAAACGAGCGCCTGAGATGCCACTGGAGATCGAGGAGAATTTGACGATCAACCTGACCGCCATGTTGAAGAGCGGGAAGCTCGACGTCATCATGATCGCGCTGCCGTTTGAGGAACCAGGCATTCTGGTGCAAGCCCTATATGACGAACCATTCAAGGCCGTTGTGCCGGCGGATCATCGGCTGGCCAAGAAAGGGCAAATCGATCCCTCCGCGATGACCGGTGAGCGCGTCCTCCTGCCCCATGCCGGTCATTGCTTCAGACATCAGGTGCTGGAGGCTTGTCCGGAACTGAGCCGCTCGGATGCAGAAGGCTTGCAGGGCAATTCGTTGGAAACCATCCGCCAGATGGTAGCCTCTGGACTGGGGATCACCGTCATGCCCTGCAGCGCGGTGACAAACAGATACTTGAACAAACGGCTCACCGTCTTGGAATTTGCCAAACCGGTGCCCGAGCGGCGCATTGCCCTGGCGTGGCGTAAGGGATTTGCCAGACCGGCCGTCATCACGGCGATTCACGAGGCGGTGGGAATGTTAAAGATCCCGGGGCTGGAGCCGATTGCCGCGCAGGCATGACGGCAGGGTGAAGGGAGTGGCCCATGGCCGACGTACATCGCATCAGCATCCATGTGTTGGATCAATCACAAGGCCGGCCGGCTGAAGGCATTCCGGTAACGTTGGAGATTCGGGGTCTCACGGGACTCTGGAAAGAGCTCGGGCGAGGCAGAACCGATGTGGACGGTCGTAGCGTAGACCTCTATCCCGCGGGCCTCCGCATGCAAACCGGTACTTATCGGCTCACATTCGACGTGGCCGGCTATTTTCGGAAGAGAAATATGGCGACGTTCTTCCCAGAGGTGGCGGTCGTGTTTGCAGTCCAAGAGGTGACGCAAAGCTACCATATTCCGCTGCTACTCAGTCCGTTCGGCTATAGCGTCTATCGAGGCAGTTGAGCGAGCGACTCGTATCGCTCTATTCATGCGCTCCAGCTGCCACCAGTAGATCTGTAATCACCCGATATCCCTTCTGTCTGGCATGCCGTAGCGGGGTGACACCATTGTGATCAGCAAGATTCGGATTCGCTCCGGCTGTCAGCAATAGGCGAACGATTTCTTGATGCGCCGTCCCGCCGTCACTCAAGAGAATGGCCTCCAGTAAGGCCGTCCATCCCAAGCGATTCACATGGTTCACATCGATGCTGGTCGTGAGTAATGCCTTCACCACCTCAACATGGCCGCGCTCGCAGGCCGGGATCAATGCGGTGCCTCCGAAACGATTGTAGACGGTGAAGTCAGGGCGCGCGGCCAATGTCATTCGCAAAATATCCAGATAGCCACTGGCCCCGGCCAGCAGCAGTGGACTGTTTTGCATGGCGTCCTGCGCATTCACGTCCGAACCGGCTTCGATCAGCACCCTCGCCACCTCGACATGGTTTAGATAAGTGGCGGCCATAAGTGCCGTGCGCCCCTGTGCATCACGCGCCTGAACACCGGCGCCGTCTCGCAACAACCGTTTCACCGATTCGACATCATTACGTTCCGCCGCCGCGATCAAGAGACCGTCTTTGTCGGAAGCAGGGGATGCGGTGACGGCCATGCCTAGAACGACCAGCGTGGCACATATCATCGCATGCATGACGTTCATGACGGCCTCTTTCCCTCGCGTCGACGGACTAACGCTTGCAATGCCATCTGCATGTCCGCCTGAGGCAAAGAGATCCGTCCTCCATGACCGGCCAGCACCCATTCGAATGAATAGGATGTCAACGTCGCGATCGATTGCCGCAACGCGTCGGCGTCCCAGACTAGCTGCTGAGGAGCCCCTAATTCTTGGGTCTCCGGGTCCCACCAGAGATGATCCCCCGTGAACAAGAACCGGTCCCGGTAGAGAAGACAGAGGCTGCCTGCCGTATGGCCAGGGACCGGGATAATTCGAAACTCCGGTCGATAGACAATCGCGTCGATCCCCTCCACGATTTCTTCCGCTTCCGGCATAGCCTGGGCATCCGCTCGGTGAATGATGCGTCTCGCCCCGAATCGCTGCGCGTACTTGGCGGCATCGGCCACATCGTCTTCATGACTCAAAAAGATGTGAGCGATCCCTCCCATCCGGTCGAAGGCCTCGACCAGAGGCTTGAGATATCGCGGCGAATCGATCAGCCAGTTGCCCTCTGGATGCCGGACGAAGAAGCTGTTCGCGCCGAAGGATTTGTCTGAATTGAAGCCGCAATAGTAGACGTCGTCTTCCACGAGGAGAGGGAAGTCAGTCTTCGCTGCCTGCAGCACGGCGTTGTCGCTCTGCTCGGTTCCGATTGAGCCGGTGGGGCAGGCGAGGAGAGCGCGGTAGGCCTCCCTGATTTCCCGCTCACCGGCAGGTTGATGCAGCACGGCTGAGTAGTCCCCGACTTCCTCAAAACTCGCAGGGGCCAGTTGGCGGCAGGCATCGCAATTGATGCACGTAGCATCGACATAGAAGTTGCCTGGGATATTCGCGTCTAATCGCTTATGCGGATCGGCCATTGGAGACTCGCCTGGTCGAGGGTTTCGACAGCGGCATCACGGCTTGCAGGGCTTTTGCCTGATCCACCGCGCGCCACAGATACCATGCGGCAGCCGTACGATACGGCCGCCACCGTTCTCCAAATCGTAACAGTTCTTGAGGGGTCGGCATCACCGGCCGCTTGTAAGCAATCCGGAATCCATTCCGCACGCCGAAGTCATCGACCGGCAGGACGTCGGGACGGCCCAGTTGAAAGATCAGCAACATTTCCACGGTCCACCGGCCGATGCCTCGCACCGCCACCAGCCGCTCAACAATGGCGTCGTCGTCGAGCCTTCGAATGACAGCCGCGGTCGGCAGGGTGCCGTCGATCGCCTTCGCCGCCAGATCCTGCAGCGCGGCAATCTTCGCGCGAGAAAATCCCGCCTCACGCATTTGTTCCGGATCCAGCGCCAACACATCGGCCGGTTGCGGAAACCGGCGGCCCTGGCACAAGGCGATGAACCGCGCGAGGATACACTCCGCGGCTTTGGCGTGCAGTTGCTGATAGGCGATGGCACGGACCAGTGCCTCGAATGGAGAACGTTTAGGCGGGGGCGGCAACACATAGGGGCCGACCAGGCTGATGAGGCCTTTCATCACCGGATCGACCCTGCACAGGTGAGTCATTTCCGGTGACGGCTGGTTCATGCGACTTCACCGAGGTAGACTGCAGATGGAACATGCCATTCGGCAAAGAGTCGTACACAGACCAGGGGTGTGCGGAACACAAGATCCCGCGCTGCTTTACGGTTCACCTTTCACGACTCACGTGTTACCGCTCCTGAGAACACTGCTGGACGACATGTTCCGCATCCGGCTAGCCAATGATAGCGTCGGCTTCAATCTCAACCAACATGTCCGGATCGATCAAGCGCTTCACCTCCACCATGGTGGTCGCGGGCCTAACCGCCCCGAACACTTCGCCATGTGCGCGACCGACTTCCTGCCATTGATCGATATTGGCCATATAAATGCGCGTACGCACCACATCAGAAATTGATGCGCCGGCCTGCACAAGCGCCGCTTCAATCGTCTTCAAGGCCTGAATAGTCTGCGCATAGGGGTCATTCTTTCCCACGAGCCCTGCTCCTGTCATCGCCGTGGTGCCGGAGACCTGCACGGATTGGCCGACGCGCACTGCCCGCGAATAGCCGATTTTGCCTTCCCAAGGTCCCCCCGTCGACACGTTCTGCCTCGCCATCATTCCTCCTTTGATCGGTTGCGGGAAAACTCCAATTTGCACAGCACGCTACGATCAGCTACGTGGCGGGCAGTATCAGGATAGCACGCAGGATGCGCAAAAAGGCCTTCCAGCAAGGCCGTAGCAAATGGAGCGCCGAGGCGTACCCTTTGCGGTACGTTGAGGTGCTGCATGAAGCGAGAACGCCGCTGGGAGCCGTTTTCCGCATCCTGCTACACGTTACATCACCAACCCGCCGCCTGCCTGAATCACCTGTCCGGTCAGCCACCGGGCCTGCTCACTCACCAGAAACGCCACCACATCGGCGATATCAGAGGGATGTCCGAGCCGCTGCGTGGGCGACATCTGCGCACCCATCTGCCGATAGGGCTCCGTCAAGACTCCGGTGTCCGTAAAGCCAGGCAGCACCGTGTTGACCGTGATCCCTCGAGAGGCCAACTCCTGCGCCAGACCTTTGCCGTACTGTTCCAACGCCGCTTTGCTCCCCAAGTGTGCGGTGGCACCCGGAAACTTCAGGTGGGTGAGCGCCGACGAAATATTCACGATGCGTCCGCCGTCGCTGAGCACTCGCGCCGCAGCCTGCATGGCGAAGTAGGGTCCCTTCGCATTCAGCGCGAGAATCGCGTCGAACTCCTCCTCCGTCGTCTCCAATAAGGGGCGGGGAAGAAACCGGCCGGCATTATTCACGAGAATATCGAGACGGCTCAATTCGTCCACCGTCTCCCGCACCAACCGCTGAGCCTCGGCCACCCGGCTCATGTCGGCTTGTCGCACCAGGGCGCGTCCTCCGCTGGCTTCAATGCCTTCCGCCACCTGTGTGGCTTTCTCGGCATTCACGTGGTAGTGGACGATGACGGTCGCGCCGTCACGCGCCAATCGTTCGGCGATCGCGCGGCCGATCCCGCTGGACGAGCCGGTAACAATGGCGACTTTACCTGTCAACGAATCCATCTTCGACACGTCTGCTCCATCGCGCTCCCACCGGCACTCGCCTCCGTCCGGTCGATCTGCTACTGTTCGCCCAATGAGTATTCGCCTGGACCAGACTGTGCCGTTCGGCCGCTCGCTGCGCGAATATGAGCTGATGTTCTCACTCAGCGCGGTTGATCGCCGTGGACGTATTCTGGATTGCGCCGCCGGACCCGCCAGCTTCAACGCCGAACTCACAGCAGCAGGCGGCACCGTCTGTTCGCTCGACCCACTGTATCAATTCACCGGCGTGGAGATCCAACGGCAATTTACTGCAACCCTGGATCACGTCATTGCGCAAGTTCGGACAACACCTCAACACTGGGTCTGGAGTCACCATCGCAGTCCGGACGACCTCCGCCGCAACCGGATCACGGTGATGGAGCACTTTCTGTCGGACTACCGGAATGGGCGGGGAACATGCCGTTATGTCTGTGGTTCGTTACCGACTCTGCCGTTCGTGCGCGATCAGTTCGACCTCGCGCTCTCGTCTCATTTTCTCTTCCTGTACTCCGATCACTTCACGGAGGCTTTCCACCTGGAGGCCATTCGCACTCTTTTACAGGTCGCGCGCGAGGTCAGAATATTTCCGTTGATTGCGCTGAGGGCGGAGCGGTCGCAGCATCTGAATCCGGTTTGCACGCAATTGCGTCGGGAAGGGTATACCCTGTCGATTGAACGCGTGGAGTATGAGCTCCAACGGGGCGGCAACGAGATGCTGCGCCTCCGGCGCCCGTGAGAGGCATCGCGTAGAGTGTGCGCTATGCGGGCTGACCGGTCCACGTTCCAGAGGAAACGAACGCCGAGACCGGTTTCCGCTCCCGGGGCTTCACTTCTCTCTCGCGCAGATAATCCGGCAGCTCGGCTGCATCGCCAGGGTACCCGACGGCAATCATCGCGACCGGCTCATGCCCGGCAGGTATGCCGAGGTCTGTACGGGCCTTCTCGATGTCGAACCCCGCCATCTGGTGCGCAACCAATCCCATCGCCGTGGCCTGCAAGCAGAGGCTGAGCGCGGCCATCCCCGTATCATGCAGCGCGTGACGGTTTGGCGTGCCTTCGTCCTCGAAATTCAGCCGGGCCACGGACAGCATCAATACGGGGGCCCGAAACACCCATTTCTTATTGCCTTCCTTGAGGCAGGCAAACAGCCGGTCATACGCCGACGCATCGGCCTTCGTGCCGACAATGAAATGCCACGGCTGCTCGTTGTTCGAAGAGGGTGCCCAGCGGGCCGCTTCAAACAGACTGCTCAACTTCTCCGGCTCGACCATCCGTTCCGAATAGGCCCGCGGGCTCCAGCGACGCCGCAGCAGATCATGAATGGGGAATTGCGTCTCAGCGGGCTTCTCCATGAACGATCCTTTCACGAATCATTTTGTGGTCTGAGTGGTTGCGGACAATGCCCGCACCACGCGGGCCGGATGGCCGGCCACGACACAATCGGCCGGGACCGAATGCACGACGACACTTCCTGCACCCACAACACTGCGGTCACCAATCGTCACACCTGGGAGCACCACCGCTCCGCCGCCGATCCACACATCGTTTCCGATGCGGATCGGTCGCGCAGATTCCAGGCCGGACCGGCGCACATCGGCCTCGAGCGGATGCTGCGCCGTGTAGAGCTGCACGGCGGGACCGATTTGCACGTCATGTCCAATGTCGATAGGCGCACAGTCGAGAAAAATGCAGTGGTAGTTGATGAACACGTTTCTGCCGAGGCGGATGTTGTAGCCGTAATCGCACGTGAACTGAGGCATGATGACGGTTCCTTCTCCGACGGAACCGAGTAAATCACGAAGCAGGGACAGAAGCAGATCAGGCTCACCATCCGAAATAGCATTGTAGCGAGCGAGCAGCATCTGCGCGCGACGGCGATCCAGGGTGAGCTCCGCCGACGACGCGCGGTACAACTCCCCGGTCAGCATCTTCAGCTTGTCGCGTGGTTCCGTCATCGCTCTACGCGGCGTCTCTTACATCAGCGGGTCGGGTCGAACCCCGCATTCGTCCAGATGACGCAGGAGGTCGGCTGGATCGTTGTAGGTCCGGTATGCGCCCGCCCGTTCCAATTCCTCACGACCGTAGCCGCCCGACAACAGCCCGACCCCGAGCGCAGAGGCACGGCGTGCAGCCAGCAGGTCCCACACACTGTCTCCGACCACGATGCATTTCGCAATCGGAACCTTGAGCTGCTCGGCAGCCGCCAGAAACAAATCAGGATCCGGTTTGGCCCGTTTGACCTGATCGCGCGTGACGACCGGCGTGCCGGCAGGCAGCTGCAGCAACTTCAAGGTATGTTGCGCACTCTGCAGCCGTCCGCTGGTCGCAATGGCGTAGGGCACGCGACCCGCCGTCAGTGCATCCAGCAGATCTTGCGCGCCCGGCAGAATCCGCAACGATGGAGCCTGTTTCACAAACGCTTCTGCATGGACGCGCTGGATGCGCTCCGCCTCTTCCTTCGAAACCGGCCGACCGGTTTCGCGCAAGAGGGCATGCAACATCAGACCGCCGCTCATGCCGATTTGGCGATGAATCCTCCAGACGGGCAATTCGATGCCTGCGGCTTGCGTGGCTTCACGCCAGGCGAGCACATGTTGATACACACTATCGACCAACGTGCCGTCCAGGTCGAAGAGAAATGCGAGCGCATCGCGATCGTGCACCATAGCCATACTGTCAGCTCTCCAACTTGGCGTCCATGGTGATGGTGGTATTCAAGAGGCGGGAAATGGGGCAGCCGGCTTTAGCCGCCGTGGTCGCTTTCTCCCATGCCGCCGTATCAGCCTTGGGCACTTTGCCCCTCACGTCCAGATGAATGCCGGTCACCGTCCACCCCGCATCCAGTTTTTCCATCGTGACCGTGGCGGCTGTTGCCAGCTGGTCGGCCACGAGATTGGCCGCGCCCAATTGACCTGAAAGCGCCATGGTAAAACACCCGGCATGGGCGGCTGCGATGAGCTCTTCGGGATTCGTCCCTTTACCGTTCTCGAACCTGGTACTGAATGAATATTGCGTCCCGGCCAACACACCACTGTCGGTTGAGACCGTCCCCTTGCCGGTTTTGAGATCTCCCTGCCATTGTGCCGACGCATTCCGTTTCATGAGCACCTCCGTTGTTAAGGGTTCATCGTCAGGACGGCGCGAAAGCGCGCCTTGCCGCTCATCATCTGCTGATAGGCTTCTTGTGCGCGTGCCAGTGGATACCGTTCGATCATCGGCCGCACGCCAGTCATGGCGCTGAACCGTAACGTGTCTTCAGAATCCTTCGCCGTGCCGGATGGCCAACCTTGCACAGAGGCGCGTTTGCCGATCAGCGTGATGGCGTTCACCATGACCGGCTCACCGGGGGCAGCGACGATGAGCAATGTGCCATTCGCACCCAGTCCGTCGACCATCGAGGCGATCGCCTTGCTGTCCGGCGCGGTCGCAAGAATCACCCTCGCTCCGCCCAGTCGCTGGAGCTCCTCGGCTGGATTCACCACCGCAGCATCGAGGTAGACAGCCGCCCCAAGCTGACGGGCCAGCGGCTCCTTTTCTTTGCCTCGGCCGATGGCCACAGTCTTCAGTCCCAGCTTCGAGGCATACTGAATGCCGAGATGTCCCAGCCCACCGATGCCTTGCACCGCGACCAGGTCACCCGCCCGTGCACCACTGTGACGCAAACTGTTGAAGGTGGTAATGCCGGCGCACAGCAGTGGAGCCGCCTCTTCGAACAACAATTCATCCGGCAGGGCAGCCACGGCCTCCTCCGGCACCACCACGTACTCCGCCCATCCACCGTCGTAACTGATCCCGCAGACCTGGCCCGAGCGGCACAGAATAAAATCTCCCCGTCGACAGGCATCGCACTCGCCGCAATGGCCTCCGTGCCAACCGACACCGACCCGTTGACCTGGCTTCCAGCTCGTGACGCCGGATCCCACCTCATCGATGACTCCGGCAATTTCATGCCCGGGGATGCGTGGAAATTGCAGCCCCGGCCAATGCCCTTCTTTCACAAACATGTCACTGTGACAAATACCGCAGGCCTGAACCTTCACCCGCACCTGACACGGGTGTGGTGTGGGAACCTCGCGTTCGACCAGCTCCCAATCAGCTCCCGGTGCTGTGGCTTGTATCGCTTTCATACGCGCCATCATGATGCCCTTTCTGAATCGCCCTTCTGTGGCACCGGCGTGGCGCAACCTCTCCCGAGCGGGAAGATTGCCCACGCCATGTATGCTTCGTGATCACATCCTGTTCGAGAGAGAGAGATTTGATGAACGGCTTCCTCACTTCTCGATGTCAAACCCATCGTCTTTCCACCAGCGCCACCCTCCCTCCAATTCCATGATCGGATAGCCCTGCCCCGCAAACTGCACCGCAGCCGTGGCGGCGAGATGGCAGACTTGTGAATAACAGTAGAGCACATTGACCTTATCCGTACGGAGGCCTTTGAGGCCCGCCCACTGGTCCTTGGGTAAATTGACCGCCCCGGGAATGTGTCCCTCGGCGTAATCTTCGGCCGCGCGCACAGCAACCACATTCACTTCCTTATTCTTCATCATCCGCTCCAGTTCGACCGGACCGGTGGTAAAGGCCATTTTCGCCTCGAAGAACTCCTTGGCTTTGGCCGCGTCGTGAGCCATCACTGGGGTTGCCATGGTCATCCTCCTTATGAATCCCTGAGTAGTGGTTATGTATACCCGCGGTCATTGGCACCCCCATGGTCCATCGGGATGCCGGACTCGCGTCCCGGGCTCTGACTTCTCACGTTAGAGAGTCTCGTGGCTCTATGCAAGCGCGGATCGCTCGCTTGTGTCGTGACTCATTGGAATTGCCGTCGAAACCGCCACATGCCGGAACCGAACAACGTCCCGCCCAACAGGAGCATGGCCCCGACGGGCTTCCACAGCAGATCCAGGCCTGCCCCCTTCAACATCACGCCGTAGGTGATGTCGATGTAGTAGCGGAGAGGGGACAACGTCATGATCGCCTGCACCCATTGGGGCATGGATTCGAAGGGCGAGGTAATGCCTGACAATAACAGCATCGGGCCGACGACGAAGAGTGCCATCATAGCCACCTGGGCCTGGTTCTTCGCGAGGGTGGCCGCCACCAACCCGAATCCGGCGGTGGTGAAGACATGCAACGCGGTCAGCAGAAAAAAGAGCGCCGCCGACCCCTTCATCGGCACGTGAAAGACGGGATGTAATACGCCATACAGGGCCAATGCCGTCGCGAGGAGAATGACTCCGGACATGGCGAGCACTTTCGAAAACATGATCTGAAACGGAGACACCGGCGACACCAGCAATTGCTCGACCGTGCCGCGCTCCTTTTCACGCACCAGCGCGGCAGCCGGCAACAACACGGCAAAGAGCGTGATCATACGCAACAGATGCGAAATGGACTGAAACCATCGTTCGTCTTGGGTAGGGTTGAACCAGACACGATGCGCACTAGACACGAGCGGCCTGCTCGCCTTCGCTCCGGACAGACCGGCAGAGGCGAGAGCCGCCTCGGTGCCGAACAGGGCGGCAATTCGCACGGTATAGGCAGCGGCGGAAAGCCCCTGGGGAGCATTGGTGGTATCCACAAGCAGCTGAATCGTCGTTCGTTCTCCGCTCATGAGGGCTTCGTGAAATCGCGGAGGAATGTCCAACACCACCATCGCCCGGCCTTCGTCCAGTTGCCTGAGCCCTTCGCGAGGATCGCTGATCGCTCCCACCAATGCAAAATAGGGAGGCTGGAACCGATGAATCAGCTCGCGAGAAGAGGGACTCTGATCCTCATCATGCGCCAGCAACTCCGCGTTGGTGAGTTGCATCGTAATCCCGGCTCCACTGACCAGTACCGAGAGTGAAAATGAATAGATCAGGAACAATAACAGCGGCACATCGCGCCACAGGTGCAAGAGTTCCTTCCACGTCAGCGCGACGAGGCGTTGTCCCCACGTGGCTACCCCCCGCCCGACCGTCATTCCACACCCCTCATGTCTTCGGACGCTTGGTAAAAAGGTGATACGTGAGTCCCCCCGTCGCGGCGGCAAAGATCGCCAGCGCCAGCAGATCGATCCACAACACGTCCGCGCCGACGCCTTTCAAGAAACTACCTCGCACAATGTTGGTGAAGTACATGGCCGGAAAGAGGTGCGCCTGGACCTTCGCCCCGCGCGTTAACGAAGCGACGGGCACGAGCAGGCCGGAAAACAAAATGGTCGGAATCATCGCCACCACCATCGTGATGATCAGCGCGGCCATTTGCGTTTGCACCAGCAGCGAAATCAGCAGGCCGATTCCCGTGGTACAGCAGACGAAGACCACCGACGCGAAAAAGAAGAAAAGGAAGTGTCCCTTAAACGGCACCTGAAACAGGCCCACGGCCATCAGCCATAACACGCAGACATTCACGAGGGAAATGAGGATGTAGGGGAGCAGCTTTCCGGCGAGAAACTCGGCTCGGCTCACGGTGGAGCTGTAGATATTATAGATCGAACCTGTTTCTTTTTCCCGCACAACCCCCAGCGCAGTCAGGAGGGGAGACGCGAGCATCAAGGTGAACATGACCAGCGCCGGCACCATGGACCAGGTACTGCGGACTTCCTCGTTGTACAGATAGCGAACCTCGACGCTCAACGGACGCACGAGGACGCCGGCTTGCTCCTGGGTGAGCCCGCGGGAGCGGCGGAAAAAGTCGATCAACCGATCCTCGGTGAACGCCTGGTTGATGGCAATAACATACCCCTTGGCGATATCCGTATGGAGAGGAAAGGTCCCGTCGAGCAACGTCTGCACGGCGACCGCTTCGCCTGCGATCAATTGCTCCTGAAATCGCTCAGGGACGATGATGGCCGCCCGGATTTTTGTTTCGGTCAACAGGCGATCCAGGATGCGTTCGTCGTGTGCATACCCTCGGAACGAAAAGTACCGCGACTGAATGAACCGCTGGAGATACTCCCGACTGAACTCACTCTGGTCACGATCCATTACGGCAAAGGGAATGTCTTCGACATCCAGATTGAGCCCGTACCCGAACACCACGAGCCAGAGAGCCGGCAGGAGAAAGGCCAACAGGAGGAACAGCCGGTCTCTGGTGGTTTCTTTCCACTCCTTGAGCGCCACAGCACTGATGCGTTGGAGATTCAGCGCGCCCCCCCCTTCTGCGACGCCTGTTCGAGCGCCATGACTCGTGACACAAACACGTCCTCCAAGCTGAGCATCCGCGGACGCACTCCCGTAACGGTCATGCCGACCTGGGCGAGGATCTCGCGGAGACGCGCCTCGTCACCGGATGGATCGCGTGAGAGCACATGAATCTTCGTTCCAAAGAGCGCCGCGCCCGTGAACCCGGCCGCCGCCACCTGCGCGAGTGCGGCCCCTGGCGTGTCCACGGTCAGCTCCAGCAGTTGCCCGACTTCCCGTTCCACCTCTGCCTTGAGCTCCCCCGGCGTCCCCTCGGCCACGATACGTCCGGCATACATGAGGACCAGCCGATCACAATGTTCCGCTTCGCTCAGATAATGCGTGGTGATGAGGATCGCGACACCTTCCTCACGGGCCAACCGCGACAGCAGCTCCCAAAACCGCCGGCGGCCGATGGGGTCTACGCCGGAGGTCGGTTCATCCAGGAATAAGACCCGGGGGCTGTGCACGAGGGCGCAACCCAACGCGAGACGCTGCCGCACCCCCATCGGAAGGCGCCCCGTTCGATCGTTCACATACCCGCTGAGGCCTGCCATCTCCACGATCCATGCCATCCGTTGCTGCGCCTGTCGACGAGCCAATCCGTAGATATCAGCAAAGAGTCGAATATTCTCGATCACGGTCAGGTCAAGGTAGAGGGAGAAGGCCTGGGACATGTACCCGATACGTTCCTTGATCGCCCCGCTCGCCGTCCGCATGTCGGCGCCGGCCACGCGCCCGGCTCCGCCCGTCGGAGGCACGATTCCAGTCAGCATCTTGATGACGGTCGTTTTGCCCGCGCCATTCGCCCCCAAGAGTCCGAAGATTTCGCCTTGTTTCATCTCGAAACTGACACGGTCCACCGCTCGAAATGAACCAAAGTCGCGAATCAGCTCCTTGGCCTCGACGGCCGGTCCGTCAAACTGCGGCCTGTTCGCCGAGAGGCCTGACTGGCCCGATCGTTCCGATACCGTGGTCTGACCATCCTGTTCTTTCAGCAGGAGCGCCACGACGACATCTTCCAGTTCCGGTTCATCCGTGCGGAGGTGTGTCGCCGGCAAATTGTCCAGCGCCTGGCGGATCCCTGCAACGGCGGCCTCCGCATCCTGCTCCGGGGTGAACACGTGGAGCGACGGGCCCAACGATTCCACTTGGGTATAACGGCGTTTCAGACGGGCGACCGCTTCGAGTTGCGGGGTGGATTCGAAGGTGACGACCAGACCAGGCACTAACGATTGAACGTCTGCAGGCCTGCCGGAGGCCAGCACGCGTCCATGCGAGAGAAACGACAGTCGATGAAAGCGAACCGCTTCGTCCATGTAGGCGGTCGAGACGAGCGCGGTCATCCCCTTCACTGCTTGCCATTCCGCTAGAATGGCCCAGAAATCGCGGCGCGACACCGGGTCGACACCGGTCGTCGGCTCGTCGAGAATGGCGAGCTCCGGCTCATGAATCAGCGTGCAAATCAGGCCGAGCTTCTGCTTCATGCCGCCCGAGAGCTGTTTCATCAACCGGGTGCGAAAGCGATCCAAGCGTGTGATGCCGAGCAACCGGGCCTTGCGCGCCTGAAGGTCCGCCTCGGGCACCAGGCGCAGCTTGGCAAAGAAATCGATGTTCTCCTCGACAGAAAGCTCCGGGTAGAGATTGAGTCCCAATCCTTGGGGAAGAAATCCGATCCGCCGCTTCACCTGTTCCGCCGCCCGTTCGGAATCCAATAGGGTCCCGAACACGTCGACGGATCCCTCCTCGTACCCCAACACCCCCGCGATCGCCTTCAGCACGCTGCTCTTGCCCGCACCATCGGGGCCGATGAGGCCATAGATCTCGCCACGCTGCACCGTGAAGTCCAAACCGTTGACTGCACAGTGCTGCTTGTATCGCTTGACGAAACCGGACACCCGCACGACCTCATCCGCTGAGGAAGCAGGCTGGCTCATCATCGGGGCTTCGACCAGGCGACGTCGTCCTTCCAGCGGATCACCGCATCCGCCGGAAGACCCGGTGTCAGCCGATGATTCGGATTCGCCATGAGGTAGAGTCGGACGGCGTAGATTAACTTGACCCGTTCGTCCGGGGTTTGGACTTCTTTGGGCGTGAATTCCGCTTTCGAGGCGATGTATCGGACCGTCGCGTCGAAGGGTTGGTCGGGAAACGCGTCTGTGTGAATGTGCGCCGGCAAATCGAGGCGGACCTTGCCGATTTGGAGTTCCGGGACATAGACCTGCAAATACAGGCGATCGAGGTCCACCAATTCGAGGAGGGGCGCGCCTGTGGCCACGACTTCTCCGACGTCGACCATGCGCGTGGTCACCGTACCATTCGTCGGGGCCACAATCGTCAGATCATCGAGCACGCTGCGGGCCTCCGCCAGCGTCGCCTCCGCTTGGTCACGCTGCCGTTCGAGCGCGGCGACCTCCGCTTCTTTCGAGCGGATTCGTGCCCGGCCCAATTCCGCCTGTGCCAGTTCCTTGCCGGCTTGATCGTGGGCTGCCTGTGCGACGGCAATCTCGGTGACGGCAATTTGCCACCGCGCATCCGCCTGGTCCGCTTGCTGTTGAGCCACCGCCTGCTCCGGAAGCAGGGCGCGAATGCGTTCGGCGTCTCGACGGGCTTCGTATTCGACGGCGCGGGCTTTCCGGATGACGGCGCGCGCACTCTCAACTTTGGCGGCGGCCGCCTCGATGCTCAGAGGAACTTCAAGGTTCAGGATCGCGAGTGTGGTATGGGCCGCCTCCACTTGGGCCATCAGGCTATCGACCAGCCGGGCGGCTTGATCGACCTTGGCTTTTGTTTGCGCATCATCGAGCCGAATCAGGACGCTGCCTTTGAGCACCTCCGTGCCCTCACGCGCCGCCAGCTCGATCACCCGTCCCGGAAACTTGCTGGCCACGGTGACATGGTCGCCTTCAATCCGGCCATTGGCCTGAATCAGCCCATCCGGCAACCTGTTGTGCCATACGAGTCGATCAAGAAGGAGATATCCGGCTATCACGACGACGGCGAGGACGGCGGCTGCCGTGATGGAGGTCCGGATGGTCATGCAATCAGTCTGTCCTGCGGCGTGGAGGCGATCAACCCTGCAAGGTCCCATTGCCCTCGCGTCGACACTGTAGTCGATGGTGAACCTTTTTGCCAGAGACGGGCGCCCCCGGCACATCGGCCCACCATCGATCGAATGATTCAGTGGTCTCCGTACCGGTCCATCCACTTGCGGATATGCTCCACGGCTTCTGCTTTCTGTTCCGGGCGAAGTGTCGCATGCCACTCTGTCACCTTGGGCAACACCTTCTGCATCACGCGCTTCTGTTCGGCTTGGTGACGATCCATCAATTGCGTCAGTTTGGCCTGATCCAGCCGGTCACTCTGCACCTGGGCGATCAGCTCTTCCATGATCGCTTTGTGCTCCGGCTGCGATTCGGCACGAGCGGCCACCATTTCGTCTCTCACGGCCATCAACTTCGCCTTCTGCTGATCGTCGAGATCCAGATGTTTGGCGATCTTGTTCGTCATCCAATCCGCTCGCTCCGCCGGCGTATGGTGGCGGTGGCAGCCAGCGCCAACCAGTGCCCCGGCCAGAACCAGCCCCCCGATCGCGACCCGAACCACATACTGCATTTTCATGCTGCCCTCCTTGGTGAATGACATGGTGCTTGAGCGACTATCCTCATAGCTATTTAATCAGTATTCGAAGGCAACGTGGTAGAGCGCCGGTGTCATTTTCACTCCCAAGGTGCCGAGTTTCTCCTTCATTGGCGTGACGCTCTGCTCGTAGGCTTTCCAATACAGCGCCTCGTTCTCCCATGAGGCCACGTTGATATAGTTGAACCGACTGTCCGGTTTGAGACTCTTGTGAAATGCGCCGCTGATAAATCCTTGTTGCTTGGTGATCTGTTCCTTGACCTCCTGCCACCACTGCACAAATTCTGCTTCTTTGGCGGCCGGGACCGAAAATACGTTGATTAATGTCACCGGCATAGTGCGCCTCTTTTCGCGTCATGGGTTTGCATCTCTGTTGACCAAATCCGGCGGTGCAGGCCTACATAAATCTTCCACGAGGGCCTTCATGAGACAGCCCGATGCCTGAATGGCCACTCCACCGCGAGACATCTGAGACAGCAGCTGTTTTCCTGCTTCGTCGATGAAACTCACATCCCGGAGATCGACCCGGCATTGCGCCGGATCATCGAGGTCCGCCATCAGCCAACATTGCCGGAGCTCCTGAACCCAGGGACCCACCAACCGCCCGGAGAGCCTGAAGGTGATCCCTGGATGCTCATTCGACACTGTAATTTTCAACATGGTCGTTCCAGCCTCCGAGCGGCGCGATTCACGCCACGCCTTACAAGCTTCGGAATGCATACGTCGTCTTGGCTGTTTGTGACGGCTGAAGCTTCGCCGGTTCACCCAGCCATTTCGCGATCACTCCATCCAGCGACCACTTGCCGCCCCCGATGATGGCCAGCACCACACTCATCGCGATCACGAGCAGATGATACTCGAACCCTTCGCCCTGTTGCTGTCCGAACCAATTCATGAAAAAGCCCTGCGGCAAGTGCACAGTCGCAATCGCCCCGAGCATGATGACGACAAAGCTTGCCGCCGTGAATCGCGTGAGCAGGCCGGCAATCAGTCCCAGACTGCCGATGGATTCCCCGATGATGACCAGGAAGGCAATCAACCAGGGCAATCCCATCTTCTGCGTGAAGAACCCCATGGTCCCTTCAAAGCCGAACCCTCCGAACCAACCGAGCAACTTCTGCGCGCCATGGGCGAAGATCACCCCGCCCAGCACCACTCTCAGAATCAAACCCGACCAAGACTCATCTGTCTTGAAAACGCTGTACATGCGACACCTCCATGATATGAATTACCGCCGGTGGCTCCGCACCCATTGCGGAACTGCCGTCTCCATCCTGTCCTTCAGCAACAGCCCCGCCACGAAGAGCGGCAGGGTCACGAGCATTCCGTACCAGCCAACCCACAGCGTGATGTCTTTCATGTAGTTACCCCCGGTTCCCTTGTGCATTGCTATCCATCGGTAATGGCAAGGCCCGTACCACATCGGCAGACCGCACACTAATCTGGCTATATCGTTGAATTCACAACCAATAGACCTCATTCCCACCATCGCACCGCAAACCGGTCCGGCAAGTGACGACGCGACGAAGACGATGCATCGTCAGGTGACGACGCGACTCGTCACGACGCGTGAATTGATCGGAACGAGGCAAGGGTGAGACGTCAAGGCACGTGACTATCAACGACAACGGCCACGCCATTGTTACATGGCGTGGCCGTTCACTGGACGGAAGCAGCGCTTCCTGTGAGTCTCTCTACCGGTTACGACTCCGCCTTTCTGAGATCGATCACCGTTCCGTTCTCATCCAACTCCACGGTCACCTTGGAACCCTCCGCGATTCCCTTCGTCTTGACCTCCAACCGATCCAGCGGGAATACCTTTTCGCCTTCCGGAGTCCACAGCTTGATTTCTTTGTTGGTGCGCCCGGTGTAGATAAGCTTGCCGGTGATCAGGCGGTGCGCCCCCGGCTTGTTCTTGTGTTTGCCGTGGTGGTCGATCACCATATTTTCCTCGTTCAACCACAACGTCACTTCGTCACCGACGGCCGCATCGGCCGGCGCCGTCTTCGCGTTGATGGTGTATTGCCCCACCGGCGTCTTCACATAGACCAATCCCGATTGAATTTTGGTCACCTCTCCGTTCAAGGTCAGATGATACCCGGACAGGGTGTGCGGATGCTCATCGATCTCGAGTTCGACGGTCACGCGATGGATATCGATGACCTTGCCGGCTTCGTTCAGCTCGACTGCAATCGGGGTCCCTTCCTCTATTCCTGAGAGTCGGGATCGGCCCGTTTGGACGTCAAAGGTCTTTTCACCATCCGGCGTCCAGAGCTTGATTTCCTTTCTATCCAACGACGCATAGGCCAGCTTGCCGGAGACGATGCGATGGGAATGGGCCGGGTCTCCTTTCCGATGGACATCGATGACGACATTGTTATCGTTGACCTGCATCTCCACTTCCTCGCCGACATGCAGGTTCTTCGGCGCCGTGGCGGAGGAGATCCTCAACTGACCCCATGGAGTCTTGACGGTCACCAGATCTTCCTGCACCTTGGAGACAACTCCGGACACCTTCATGTGAGTTTTCGAACCATGAGTGTGCGTACCGCCTTCATCCGTCAGACCGGGAGACGCAGCGAGTACGATGGCAAGTGCAACAGCGCCAGAGACCGATCGGCGCGCAGGCACCGGCTGAACCCTCGAGCGCACCGCCTTACCGTCCATCATCTTGACCTCCTCCTTGCTTGAAATGTTCCAATTGGGCCCACTGACGGCACCACCCCGGCGGGGAATCCATTGCTCATCATCGATCCGATCCATCAAACACCTCCTGTTGTGTACCATGCGTTGGTATATAGCAGAAATGCCAGATCCGTTCCAATCGGTGCCCGATCATACAACACAGGCAAACCGTCTGAAATAACAAGATGATCCGATATGGCCGGAGAACAAGACGCGCCGGCGAACCGACAGTGACGAAACAGAGACGACGCGAGGTCGTCAGGTGACGAAGCGGATCGTCACCCGCGGGGGCGGTCGAGGCCGAGTTTCTTCATTTTCGAAGTGAGTGTCGTACGTTTGAGGCCCAGGCGAGCGGCCGCGCCATCCGGCCCGCCGACGACCCATTGCGTCTCGCGCAGCGTCTTCAAGATCTGCTCGCGTTCGGCATCCTTGAGTGTGGCTTCTTGCGCCGGAAGTTGCCGCGCCTCGATCTTCAGTTCCTGAAGCGGCACGTGCAGGTGCGTTCCCTGGCTCAGGATCACTGCGCGCTCGACCAGATTTTCCAACTCCCGAATGTTGCCGGGCCAGTGATACCGGGACAGGGCTTCCAGCGTGGGCGCGGGAATGGATTCGATGGTCTTCTTCATGCGCGCGGCATAGTGTTGCGCGAAATACCGGACGAGCATCGGAATGTCCTCCCGGCGTGCCCGGAGCGGCGGCAGGTTGAGCGGAAACACATTCAGCCGGTAATAGAGATCACTGCGGAAGCGCTGTTCCTCAACCAGCGTCGCCAGATCACGATTCGTCGCCGCGATCAGACGGATGTCCACGCGAATCGTGCGGGTACTCCCGAGCCGTTCGAACTCCTGTTCCTGCAGCACCCGGAGCAGTTTAGACTGCAGCTCCAGCGGAATTTCTCCCACCTCGTCCAGAAAGATCGTGCCGCCATGGGCCAACTCGAAGCGGCCGACTTTCTGGGCGATGGCCCCGGTGAACGCCCCCCGTTCGTGCCCGAACAATTCACTCTCCAGCAGTCCTGTGGGAATGGCGGCGCAGTTGAGTTTGACGAACGTGCGCGCGTACCGACCACTCAGGCGATGGATCGCCCTGGCGATGAGTTCTTTCCCGGTACCGGTTTCCCCCAGAATCAGCACCGTCGCGTCGGTCGGCGCCACGATTTCGACCTGTCCCAGGATCTGCTTCAACGCCCGGCTGTCGCCGATGATGTCATCGAAGCCGTGTTCCACCCGAATTTCCTCTTCCAGGTATAACTTCTCCTCGGTCAACCGGTCGGTGAGCGTGTGGATCTCCTGATACGCCACAGCATTGTCGACGGCCAGCGCGATCTGGCCGGCCACCTGGCTTAAGAATTCGACATCCTGCTCGCTAAAGGCCTGCTCGTGATGACTCGCCAGATTCAAGCAACCGATCACACGGTCGCGCGACAACAGGGGCAAGGAACACATGGACTGGAAGCCCTTCATAACCAGGAGCTGCGGCACGGCGTGAGAAAAGGCCTTGAGGTCTCGCCGACTGTTGGCGACCGCGGGGCGCCTCCGCTCCAGCGCCAGGCCGGCCAGAGAACCGGCAACATCGGACATCGCCCCCTCCGTCAACGCGCCCTGGTTTTCAGGAAAATCCAAGGCATGGAGGCGGACGCGGCCGTTCTTGCCGTCGCACAGAATCAGGCTGGCATACTCCTGCGGGACCATTTCGCGCAGGCAGAGGCTCACCGCCCGGAACACCTCGCGAAGATCCAGCGTCGACGCAATGGTATTCGTCATCCGCAGCAACAAACTGAAGCGATCGCGCTGCCGTTCGACGTCGCGCCGCGCGGCCTCCGCGGCCTCACGATTGAGCACATTCTCAACCGCCACCGCCACCTGGCGCCCGATCTGTTGCATCAATTCCACATCGGCGATGCCGTATGCGTGCCGGTCCAGGCTCGAAAACTCCAAGGATCCTAATCGTCGGGCGGCGGAGGTCAGCGGCACGAGGCAACAGGACTGCACACCATCTTCCCGCATCAACCCAATCACATTCGGCCAGCGATGCTCGGCGGCCAGATCGTTGAGCAGCAGCGGTTCTTGTGTCTCCCACACCAATCCGGCGGGCGTCTCGGCCGGCGCGCTTTCATGCCCGCCGATGATGTCGGCGGTCACATTGGCCTGGAGCACATGCAGCCGCATGACCCCTCGCTGAGGGTCGTGCAGCGACAGCCCCACAAAATTGACCGGCACGACTGATGGCAACAGACGCGCGAGATCCTGCACCAGCGCGGCCAAATCGGAATGACTGGCAATGGCTTCCGCCACGCGCAGCAGTGCGCGATACCTGTCGAGCGTAAGTTGATCGGTTTCTGCGGGCGAAGGTTGGGGCATAGGTGGCCTAGTATGCCTTGATGTCGAGGCTCGCGCAACGTCGCGATTCTCTGTCAATGGCGGCGTGTGCGAACATACCTTTCTATTGATGGCATATCGAGCGAAAGTCGGCTTGATGCGTCTTTCGACATTTCCTGCCCTGTGACGTATACTCCGCAACGTAGTCGGAGATGAGTCGATGGATGTTCAGACGATCGTGCAATTGTTGAGGAAACAGATCCCCGATCTCGTGGCCATCTATCAGTTCGGCTGGCAGGCCCGCGGGGATGCCGGCCCTGTCAACGACATCGATCTCGCGGTAGTCGCCAAGACCGTGCTGGCTGAACGGCGGCTCTTCGAACTGGCCCAAGAGCTCGCTGCGCAACATGGTCGGGAGGTACACCTACTCGATCTCAAGCGAGCTTCCACGGTCATGTGCGCCCAGGTCATCACCACCGGCCGTGTCCTCGACTGCCGGGACGACCAGGCTCGGGCCGAATTTGAAATATATGCCTGCTCAGACTATGCGCGATTGACCGAAGAGCGGCGCGACATCCTGGCGGACATCAAAGCGCGTGGGCTGATCTATGGCTGACGATGTGATCTTGAACAAGGCAGCGACCATCGAACAATGCCTGTGCCGTATCACCGATGAATATGGAGGAGATCGACGCAACCTGTTTGACCATCAGACCAAGCAGGAGGCCATCGTGCTCAATCTTCAGCGTGCCTGCGAGGCCTCTATCGCTCTCGCCATACGTGTGGATAGACGCAAAGGGCTAAGGCTCCCGCAAGAAAGCAGGGACGCGTTTGCCTTGTTGCAGAAAAGAGGACTGCTTTCGCCCGAGTTGGCAGGCCGGCTCCAACGGATGGTCGGCTTCCGCAACGTCGCCGTTCATGACTACACCAGCCTGAATGTGGAGATTCTCCACAGCATCATCACGTCGCACCTCGACGACTTTCGCCGCTTCTTCTCCACCATCGTCAAAGCTTGCGCCTAGCGGGGGAGACGCGCGTGGCCTCCATCCGTTGAAAGTCGGTGATGAGGGGACTGCTGCCCGTGCGCGTGACATAGGCCCAGATCCACTGCAGCATGACGGCAAGCCGGTTCCGAAACCCGATCAGCAGAAACACGTGCACCACCGACCAGAGCAGCCAGGCGGGGATGCCGGAGAGATGCCATCGGCCGAACTCCGCCACTGCGCGGTGGTGCCCGATCGTCGCCATGCTGCCCCGGTCCACGTATCGAAACGGTTCACGCGGCCGCCCTTGTAGATCGCGGAGAATGTTGTGTGCCGCTTGTTGCCCCTGCTGCAGGGCCGCAGCGGCCAGGCCCGGCACCGGCCGGCCATCGACATCGACGAGCGCCGCCATGTCGCCGATCACGAACACGTCGCGATGGCCCGGCACGCTGAGATCCTGCTCGATGAGCACCCGCCCAGAACGATCCATGGCGACTCCGAGTGCCTTCGCGAGTGGGGAGGGCGCCACTCCGGTCGCCCAGATCGTCACGTCGGTTGCAATCCACTCATCCCGCACCTGAATCCGACCCGGTTCGACTGCCCGCACGAGACTGTCGGTGCAGACTTCGACGCCCAGTTGCTTCAGTTGCTTGGCAGCTTTGCGCGAAGAGTCTTCCGAATAGGTCCCGAGAATGCGTGTGGCGCCCTCATACAGGCGGACGCGCGCCTGCATCGTGTCGATGGCCTTAAAGTCCTTGGCCAGGGCCCGTCGCGCGAGGTCCGCAATCGCTCCAGCCAATTCGACGCCCGTCGGGCCGCCGCCGATGACGGCAAAACTGAGCGGCGCCCGCCCGCCGGTGAAATGCGCCTCGCGTTCCGCCGCTTCGAACGCCAACAGCAACCGGCTTCGGATTTCCACCGCATCCTCGATCGTCTTGAGCCCCGGCGCGTCTCTCTCCCATTCGTCATGACCGAAATATGCGTGGCGCGCGCCGGCAGCCACGATCAGATACTCGTATTCAAGTGCCGTCCCGTCGCTGAGCGTCACCTGCCGGGACACGAGATCGAATCCGACCACCTCGCCCAAAATGATCTGAACGTTGCGCGATGCGCGCAGGATGTGACGAAGCGAGGAGGCGATTTCGCCGGGCGAGAGCAGGGCCAACGCCACTTGGTACAACAACGGCTGGAACGTGTGATGGTTTTTGCGGTCGATCAGCGTGACGTCGACCGCTTCATTCGACAAGGCCTTCGCAGCATGAAGACCGCCGAACCCGCCGCCGACGATGACGATTCTCGTGGTCGCCATCAGAGGATTCCTTCACCGTTCCGTATTCTCTTCTCTCAGGCCTTCGAAGCTTGCATAGCGTGAAGCTCTGGGAAAGGCCCGCTCGCGAACACAAACACCCACGTGACGAGCACGAAGGGAAGCGTCAACGCGGGCACGCCCAACGGTTCGAGCCCGGCGGATACCGCTGAAAAGATAAACGGGGTGGTGATCGTCGCGAACAGCGCGTAGACGATCGATACCCTG
>WBZN01000087.1_pt1 | contig 145970 bp, 130 predicted proteins | sample 5204281 | NCBI WGS metagenome assembly WBZN01 (sample SAMN12344347, study PRJNA552823) | activated sludge metagenome | biome: Activated sludge suspended growth; feature: Nitrification reactor; material: Wastewater; isolation source: activated sludge from nitrification reactor of wastewater...
TGGTTCGTGGCGCTGGCCGGCACGCTCTGGTCGATGGCCGGGTCGGGCCGGGCGCGCGGCCTGGCCTGGGTGGCGCTGGGCCTGTGCACGCTCGGCACCGCATCGATGGTGGTCTCACCCTTCGTCGAGGCCGGCGCGCCGATCATGGCGAACTACATTCCGGTGATCGATGGCCACCTGTTCCTGGGCGGCCTCGCCCTGTTCGGGCTCGGCGGCGCGGCGCTGGTGCTGCGCGCGCTGCTGACCAGCCGGCGCATCGACCCGAGACTGACCGGCGATGGGGCGCTTCGCTTCGGGCTCAATGCCAGTGCGGTCGCCGCGGCCGTCGCCGTGCTGGCCTTCGGCGCATCGCTCCTGCTGGTGCCCAGGACCCTCGATCCGCAGACCTACTACGAGATCCTGTTCTGGGGCGGCGGACATGCACTGCAGTTCGTGTGGACGCTGCTGATGCTGGTGGGCTGGCTGTGGCTGGCCGGCGCGACGGGCGCACGCATGTCGCTGAGTCCGCGCCTGGTCGTGTTCCTGCTCATGCTGGCGCTGGTGAGCGTGTTCGCCACGCCCTTCGCCTATGTCAGCACCGGCGTCACGTCCGTGGAGTTCCGCTCCATCAACACCTGGGCCATGCGCCTGGGGGGCGGTATTTCCGTCGTGCCGATCGGCCTCGCGGTGGTGCTCGGCCTCGCGCAGGCTCCCCGCTCGCGGGAGGCCAGCCAGGCGCCGCTCCGGGCGGCGCTGATCAGCTCCATGGCGCTGTTCGCTGCGGGCGGCGTGATCGGCGTGATGATCAACGGCAGCAACGTGCGCATCCCCGCCCACTACCATGGCTGCATCGTGGCGGTGACGCTGGCGCTGATGGGACTGGTCTACGTGCTGCTGCCGCGGTTCGGTTACCGCGCCCCGGCAGGGCGCCTCGCGTACTCGCAACCGTGGCTGTATGGCGCGGGCCAACTGCTGCACATCATCGGACTGGTCTGGTCCGGTGGATATGGTGTGCAGCGCAAGGTGGCGGGGACCGAGCAGGTGCTGCACACCCCGTCCGAGATCGCCGGCATGGGCCTGATGGGTATTGGCGGGCTGATCGCCATCATCGGCGGCCTGCTGTTCGTCGTGGTGGCGGCGAAATCGATGCGTCGGCTCCCGGCATCCACAGGAGAAGGCGCATGATCGAGGCGCTGCAGCGGCTGCTTCGCTGGATGTTCATGCGCATGGAGGCCGTGTTCAACCATGCCTTCGGCGATCGCATCAACCCGCTCTACTATCTCGGTTCCATCGCCTTCTTCCTGTTCTGGCTGGTGGCGGGCACGGGTCTTTACCTCTACATCTTCTTCGATACCGCGGTGGGAGGCGCCTGGGCGTCGGTCGAGTCGCTGACCCATGGGCAGCGTTTCATCGGCGGGATCGCGCGCAGCGTGCACCGTTATGCCTCCGACGGCATGGTGCTGACCATGACCATGCACATGCTGCGTCATTTCGCCTTCGATCGCCTGCGGGGCTTTCGCGCCTTTTCCTGGATCACCGGCGTGGTGCTGATCTGGTTCGTCTACATCAGCGGCATCGGCGGCTACATGCTGCCCTGGGACCAACTGGCCCAGTTCGTGACGGTATCCACCTTCGAGTTGCTCGACTGGCTGCCGGGCTTCGGCGGCAACCTGATCCGCAACGTCATCTATCCCGACAGCATCACCGACCGCTTCTTCTCGCTCCTCGCCTTCCTGCACATCGGCGCGCCGCTCCTGACCCTGCTGCTGATGTGGGTGCACGTGCAGCGCGTGCCCAAGGTCAGCACCAACCCGCCACGGCCGATCGCCATCGGCATGCTGGCCACGATGCTGTTGCTGGCGCTGTGGCAGCCGGTGCTCAGCCAGGGTGGCACGGCGGATGTCACCCGGGCGGTGCCGCGGGTGGCGCTCGACTGGTTCTATCTCAGCGTCTATCCGCTGGTGCATTCGATGCCGCTCGGCTGGCTGTGGGCGGCATTGATGGGATTCACGCTGCTGCTGGTGGTGCTGCCCTGGTTGCCGCTGCGTCGTGCCGGCGCCCGAAGCGTGCGGCGCATCGAATTTCATCCCGGTCCGCGCCCGGTCAAGGCGCAGCCCGGCGAGACGCTGCTGGAGGCGGGTCTGCGCGCCGGCCTTGCGCTGCCCTACGAATGCCGCAACGGCGGCTGCCAGGTGTGCCTGTGCAGCGTGCTGCAGGGTGAAGTCGACCACGGCAACTATCAACCCGCGTCCCTGACGGATGCGATGCGCGCCAATGGCAAGACGCTGATGTGCTGCGCGGTCCCGAAGGGCGATGTGGTGGTCGAGGTGGACGTCAAATCCATCGATCCCGGTGGTGTGGCGGCGGTAAAGCGCCGCGAGGGGCTCATCGAGAGCATGCGGCGGCTCAGCGAGGACGTGATGCAGATCATGATCTCGCTCCCGGGAGGCGAGCGCATGGATTTCGGCGCCGGGCAGTACATCAACGTCCTGCTCGAGGACGGACAGAAACGGGCCTACTCGTTTGCCAATGCCCCGCACGACAACGCGCTGATCCAGCTGCACGTGAAGCTGATTCCGGGCGGTGTATTCACGACCCGGGTGTTCACCTCGATGAAGGTGGGCGACAAGCTGCTGTTCGAGGGCCCCTTCGGACAGTTCACGCTGCGGCCGGGCGAGCGGCCGATCCTGATGGTGGCGACCTCGGTGGGCTATGCGCCGATCAACAGCATTCTCGAAGACGCCTTTCATCGCGGCATCCGCCGGCCCATACGCCTGTACTGGGGCGCACGGCAGTTGGGCGACCTGTACAACGTCGAGACGCTGCAGCGCTGGCAGCGAGAGCACGACAACTTCACCTTCATCCCGATACTGTCGCGGGCGCAAGGGACCGGCTGGAGCGGCCGCACCGGCCACGTGGACACGGCGATCCTGGAGGACTTCCCCGACCTGCGCGGCTACGAGCTCTACATCTGCGGCTCGGTGCAGCTGGTGTCGAGCGCCGTGCCCGCATTCCTCGCCCATGGGTTGAGCGAGAATGCCTGCTTCTCGGATGCGTTCACGCCTTCGCACATGACCTGAGCGCACCGCCAGCCCCGAGGATCCCATGGCGCTACGCGAGCAGTTGATCGAATACCGCGACGGCGAGACCCTGCTCGAGGGTTTCCTCTGCCACGACGAGGCGCGCAGCGGACCGCTGCCGGCGGTGCTGATCAGCCACGCCTGGGGCGGGCGCGACGAGTTCGTCGAGCGCAAGGCGCGCCGGCTCGCCTGGCACGGCTACGCAGCCTTCGCGCTCGACATGTACGGCAAGGGCCGGCGCGGGCGCAGCCCGGAGGAGAACCAGGCGCTGATGGCGCCGTTCGTGCAGGACCGGGCGCTGCTCGCGCGGCGCATCAACACGGCGCTCGCGGCGTTGAAGGGCCTGTCGCCGGTGGATGCGCGGCGCGTCGCGGCGATGGGCTTCTGCTTCGGCGGCATGTGCGTGCTCGACCTGGCGCGCAGCGGCGCCGAGCTGCGCGGCGTCGTCAGCTTCCACGGGCTGCTCAAGCCGAACGGCCTGCCGCCGGCGGCGAGCATCGCGGCGAAGATCCTCATGCTGCACGGCTACGACGATCCGCTGGCGCCGCCCGAGGACGTTCTGGCGGTGGCGCGCGAGTTCACGCAGGCCGGCGCCGACTGGCAACTGCACGCCTATGGCCACACGCTGCACTCCTTCACCAACCCGGCGGCCAACCTGCCGCAGAACGGCATGCAGTACAGCGATCGCGCCGACCGCCGCTCGTGGCACGCGCTGCTGCAGTTCCTCGATGAGGTTCTCCGCTAGTGATGGCGCTGCGTCCGCCGCAACCGGGCCAGGTCAAGACTCGGTTGCCGATGCCCAATCAGTCATGAAGGTTTGATCGCCGGGTGCACCTGATCCATGACGTGGCGCGCGGTGCCGATGCCGAATCTATCCGCGACTTCGAGCATATCCTCGATGGCGATACCGGAAAATTTCCCGTTCACGGACATCAGGTGCTGATGCGTCCACTTGCTGCTCGGGCTATGGGCAAACGTCACATCGTAAGCCGGCGCCAGCTCCCAGACGCCAGCGCGTTTCAGCCGAAAAGCGAAGTTCTTCGAATGATCGTCGCAGTTTTGTCCCATCACATTGAAGACCATGCGTCGAAATATTTCCTCCCGGTCCGGGTAGGGAAGCCCCAGCCGGCCTGCCGTATCGAAAAGTTGGGAATAACTGTTCGTCCCGATCTTCTTGAAGTCGACGTGGCTCATCGCACATAGCGTCTGGACGTGATGACGAACATCGCTCGCTTCGCGATCAAACCGCCGCGTCATGAAATGAGCACGGCCGTTTTCCTCCATCAGCCGGCATTCGGTCACCAGGTCGCTCATCCGAATGGCAGCGGCCGTTCGGGTGGCTGGTCCACGCGAGGGCTTGAATTGCAGGGCGCCCATCGCACGATTGCTCATGCAGGCCAGGCGATCGATGGGAGTGATGTCCGCCGCCGACATGCCGCGGTCCGCCATCCAGCGGTTGATGAGCGCATTGCCAAAATCATCGGGCAGCGCGTCGCTCAGAAGAGCCGGCAGGCGTTTGTAGGTTTCCACCGGAAGATCGGTGAACAGCAAGGTCCGATCAGGACCGACAGGCATCTGTAGAGGAGCGGGCTCCAGCCCCGACCTTCTGAACTCCGGCGTGTAGCGAAAAGCGTAGTAGTTGTAGCGCGGATCCAGGACGACAGCGCCGATACGTTCGCCCCACATGAATACATCCACACTCGTGACATGCGCGTACGCCACGGCGCGGTCTTCAGTTGCGTGCGGATCGGGCAGAAGTGGCGCGTTGCCGCGGAGCAGCCGACCTCGTGTGGGTAAGCGGATTGATGGAGGCAACCGGGGCGATCGTCGAAAGCCACTCCTCACGGCCAAGGACCTTCAGAACTGCAACCAGAGTTCTCAACGTGGAGCCTACCAGCGTGGTCTTACATTCCAAATAGCCGCCCCTTGTCCAGGATGGAGGCACGCAGCAACCGGATGGTCGCAGCATCCACCATGACCCCATCGACCTTCACGGCGCCCAGGCCCTGCGCCTCGGCTTCTGCGTAGGCAGCCTCGAGCTTGCGGGCCTCGGCCAGTTTCTCAGGTCTGGGACTGAAGGCTTCCAACGCCACCGCAATCTGTGCAGGGTGGATGGCCCACTTGCCGACACATCCGAGTGCAAGGGCACGGCGGCATTCCTCCCGATAACCCTCGACATTGCGAAAATCGGCATAAGGACCATCGACCGGATCCAGGCCGTTGGCGCGGCAGGCCATGACCATGCGAAAGCGGGCGTAGTGCCAGATGTCACCGGGATAGCCCGCCGTGTTGCCGATGGCGGTGTCGAGGCCGATGCCCATCGAGGCCGAGAAGTCGCCCATCCCAAACACCAGTGACTCGAGGCGCGCGCTGGCTGCGGCGATTTCCTCAACGTGCTGCAGACCCCCCACTTCCTCGATCAGCGCCTCGATACCGATCTGCCGAGTCAGGCGATGCTTCTTTTCGAGCATGGTCAACAGGCGATCCAGGAACTCGATGTCGGAGGCGGACGTGACCTTGGTCATCATGAGGGTGTCGAGGCAATCTCCCGCGCCCTCGACCACTTCGACCACGTCATCGTAGGCATACTCGGTGGTCAGATCGTTGATCCGCACGCAGCGCGTCTTCCTGCCCCAATCCAGGCTCGTCAGTGCATGCACGATCTTCGCGCGCGCCGCCACCTTCTGATTGGGCGCCACCGCATCCTCGAGATCGAGGAACACGTGGTCGGCATTGCTCGCCGCAGCCTTCTGCATCATCGTCTCGGAAGATCCCGGCGTCGATAGCTGCACCCGGCGTGGCCGTCGAGGGCGCGCCCTATTCATGACTCCTCCTAGCGGGCAATGCCCAGGCCCCGCAATCGATCGATCTCCGCCTGCTCATAGCCGATCTCCTCCAGTACGACGCTCGTGTGTTCTCCGAGGCTCGGTGCGCGCCGTGCCACCCGCCCGGGTGTCTCCGTCATTTTCACCGGCACGCCGGCGACCTTGATGGAAGCGTCGACGCCCGCCAGGGGCACTTCGATGATCATCTCTCGTGCCGAAAAATGCGCATCCTTCATGATGTCCGCGACGTCGAAGACCGGCCCGAAAGGCACCTGACCGCCGAAGATGCCCATGAGTTCGCGACGGGTGCGTATCGAGGTAAACGCCTCGAGCACACCGTAAACGAAGTCCGAGTTCGCAAGCCGCGCACCCGTCGTCGCTGTGCGCGGGTCGCTGATCAGCGCCTCGTTGCCGATGAGCGAACAGATTCTTGCCCACCAGGCATCCGTTGGCGCGGCGATGGTCACGCAACCATCCTTCGCCCTGACCAGGCCGAACGGGCACAGCAATGGGTGGCGGTTGCCCTCGGGAAAGGGCGCAATGCCGGTGATCGAGTACTGGTGCACGATGCGCTCGCAAAGCGAGAGGATGCTGTCGACCATCGATACGTCGAGGAACTGACCGCGACCCGTCCTGTTGGCGTTCAACAGCGCCGCCGCGATGCCAAAGGCACACATGAGGGCAGGCACCAGATCGCCGATGCCCGGACCCACTTTGAGGGGCGAGTCCTTGTCGGGGCCATTGATCTGCATCACGCCCCCCATGGCCTGGGCGACCACATCGAAAGCGGGCCAGTCCATGTAGGGGCTCTTGCCGGTGCGCGGATCGCCAAACCCCCGGATGGCCGCATAGACGAGCTTCGGATTGACGGCCCGCAACGATTCATAGCCCAGTCCAAGCCGCTCCATCACCCCGGCGCGATAATTCTCCACCACCACATCGGCTTTGGCGCAGAGTTTCACGACGATCTCCCGAGCTTCCGGACGCTTGAGGTCCAGCGCCACGCTGCGCTTGTTGCGGTTGACGGAGGAGTAGTAGCCGCCCGACAACAACAGGCGATCGTCGGGATGGAAGGGCCGGGTTCGGCGGCTGTCCTCGCCCCACAGCGGCTCAATCTTGACGACATCGGCGCCGTGATCCGCAAGCATCTGCGTGCAATAAGGCCCCGCGAGCATCTGGGTCAGATCAACCACCCGCACGCCGGCGAGCGCACCGAAAGCCGCACTCTCCATCAGCGTTCGATCCAATGCGACCGGCGCTTGATCAGGACGGTACGCTCGCCTTCAAAGACGATGGAGCCGTCCTGCTTGGCGCCGTAGTGCCTGAAACGCACGATGCCCGCATCCTCACGATCGGCAGCTCGGGTCTCGAGCACCTCCGTATACGCGCTCAGCGTGTCGCCGTGGAATACCGGGCCCTTGAGGCGGATCTTGTCCATGCCGAGTTCCGCTATGGCATTCTCGGCGGTGTCCTGGCTCGCAAGGCCCACGATCAGCGCGATCGTGACCCCGCCGAAGCCGAGCCGTTGCTTGAAATCGGTATCCTGCATGCGCACTTCATCGAAATGAGCCGAGGCTGTATTCATCACCATGTTGGTGATCAGTACCTGCTCCAGCGGCTCCAGCGTCTTGCCGCGCGCATGCTTCATGAGGTCGCCGACCGTGAAGTCTTCGAAGTAATTGTCGTTGCCGCACAATCGACTGACTTTCATGCTGCCGTTCCTCCTGCGACCTTCCCCAGCAGGCGATCGGAGATGATGCGCTGTTGAATTTCAGAGGTACCCTCGAAGATCTTCGTCAATCTGGCATCCCGCCAATACCGTTCCACGGCATGCAGGGTTGTATACCCCGCGCCCCCATGGATCTGCAGGCCCTCGCTGGTGACACGCTCGGCCATCTCCGCCGCGAAGTACTTGGACATCGACGATTCCAGGTCGCAGCGCACGCCCTGATCGAGCTTGTCGCACACGAAGTAGTTCAGCTGCCGCGCTGCTTCGATGTCCGTGGCCATCTGTGCGATCTTGAAGCGAATGGCTTGCAGGTTGGAAATCGGCCCGCCGAACTGGTGCCTTTCGTTGGCGTAGGCAATGGAGTCCTCGAGCGCGCCGCGCGCGCAGCCAATGGAACGCGCGGCCGTGTGTGCCCGAGCCGGCTCGAGCGTGGCGGTGGCCAATTTGAAACCGGAGCCTTCCCGGCCCAGCATCGCGTCGGCGGGAACGCGCACGTGATCGAAGGAAAGCTCGAAGGTATTCCAGCCGAAGTAGCCGATCTTGGGAATGGGCGCGCCGGACACGCCCTTGGGCAACGAGCCGCGCGGCTTTTCGACCAGAAATGCCGACAACCCGGTGTGCCCTCGCATCGCCGACTCCGGCGGACTGGTCCTCGCGATCACGACGAGGTAGTCGGCACCATCGGCGAAGGTGCACCAGTACTTGTTGCCGGTGATCAGCCAGGAATCCCCGTCCCGCTCCGCCCGTGTCTTGATCCCGGAGATGTCCGATCCCGCACCGGGCTCGGACATGGCCAGGGCCCCGAGCCACTCGCCGCAGACGGCCTTCGGCAGCCAGTAGTCCTTCTGCTCCTCCGACATGGTGGCGATGCCGGGTATGGTGTTGGCCCTTGCGATGATGGATGCCACGCTCATCCAGGCGCGCGCCAGTTCCTCGGTCACGAGACAGTACTCGAACACCCCGAGGCCAAGGCCACCGTACTTCTCGGGAATGAGAATGCCGAAATAGCCGAGTTCGGCCATCTCCTCACGCAACGCCATGGGGATCTCTCCCTTGACCGGATCAAGCTTGTTGGCCAGCGGGAGGACTCTCTCGGTGGCAAACTCGCGCGCCTGATCCCGGATCATCAGGCGCTCTTCCGTGAGATGGGTCATGATGCGCAGCTCCCGGGCGCAGCGAGCTGCGGCTCGCGCCTGAGCAACAGGTTTGAGCGGGTGAAGGCGCAGACGCGCTCACCGCGCTGATTACTGCCCTCCGTACGCCAGGTCACGATGCCCGTGGCCGGTTTCTTGGCGGACACTCTGCTGTCGACCACCGTCGAGCGCGCGTACAGCGTGTCGCCGGGGTAGGCGCTCCGCTCGTGCAGCAGGTCATCCACTCCGAGGAATGCAACGCCGTTCTCGCTGAGATCTTCCACCGACAGACCAAAAATGGTGTTGAACACCAGCAGCGGATTGAGGGGCATTTCATCGTGCCCGAGAGCCTTGGCGTACTCGATGTTGGTGTAGATGGGGTTGAAGTGCAGGGTGAGGGTCGTGAACAGCGCGTTTTCCGCTTGAGTCAGCGTGCGGCCCCAGTGGTGCTCGAACACCCTGCCGACAGTGAAGTCCTCGAACCAGAATCCCTTGGCGCGCAGACGTGCGCGCCTGTCCAGATCTTCGATCATCGCCCTACCCGCTCCGCTTCAGTGGCTCCGTCGGCAGCAATATGCATCCAGACGAGAGCAAAGCGTCATCGGTCAGGCAAATACTATATATGCGATCATTCGAGGAAAGTGGGGCCTCGCCCTCAGCCCGCCGCTTTCGCTCTTTGCGCCACAGTCAGGATGGCGCGCGCCTGTTGCAGATGCAGCAGCTCCACCATTTCACCCTGAATCCGAATCACGCCTTTGCCGATGTTGTCCGGATGCTCGAAGGCATCGACCACGGCACTCGCCCATGCCACCTCCTCCGGCTGTGGGCCGAATATGTCGTTACTGAGGGGGATCTGCGCCGGATGGATCAGCGTCTTGCCGTCCATGCCGAACGCACGCGCCTGCAGACACTCTTCGCGAAATCGCTCGAGATTCTGCAAGTCGTTGCAGACGCCGTCGAGGACGGCCAGCCCCTGCGCCCGAGCCGCGATGACGATCTGCGTGAATACGGGTTGCAGTGGCTGACGGCCCGGGCCCAGGCGAATACGCATCTGCTTCGCGAGGTCGTTCGTTCCGATGACCAGACTGCGCAGGGGCAGGCTGGCCGAGGCGCGCACGATATCGGCCAGATTCAAGATGGCTTCGCAGGTCTCGATCATGGCCCAGATGGCAATCGGGCGCCGGGCAACGGCCAACAGCGAACCCAGCGCGTGCAGGTCCTGTGCCTTGGACACCTTGGGCAGCAGAATCGCAGCCGGCGAGGCTTCGAGCGCCGCACTCACATCCGCTTCTCCCCATTCGCTGGACAGCGCGTTCACGCGCAGCACGACGAATCGATCACCCCAGTCCCGGTCGGCAATCGCCGCGGCCGCTCGCGCCCGCGCCTCGGCCTTGCCATCCGGAGAGACGGCATCCTCGAGATCCACGATCACCGCGTCGGCCGCCAACTGAGTGGCCTTCAGCAGCGCCTTGTCGTTGCTCGCGGGCACGTACAGGACGCTTCGTAACAGCTCTTGGGTCATGGGCATTCTCGTCAATTTGGGCAGGTGCCGAATCGTTCAGGCAGAGCATGCCAGAGCGGCGGAGCCTGGGCATCACAGCTGTAATATTGGCTCTTGGTGACAGCCTCCGCGTGCGGCAGCGCGCGCGAGGAGTTAGCTTGCCGCTATCAGGTTGCGCGATGAGGACCGCCATGAATACCAACGACTGCACTGTACTGGACCACTTCATCGATGGGGCGCCTCGGCAGCCAGATTCCGGGCAGTACGTCGATGGCTACAATCCCGCGACGGGCTTGGTCATTTCCCGGGTGGCGCGAGGTAATGCGGCCGATGTCGATGCTGCCGTTGCCGCTGCCCGTTCGGCCTTCGGTCCCTGGCGCGACCTGCGGCCGATGGTCCGCGGTCGCGTTCTGACGGAAATTGCGCGCATCGTCCGCCGCCACGCCCCGGCGCTCGCCTCGATCGAACGGCGCGAGTCGGGGAAATCCGCCGCTCAGGCTACGGGCGAGATCGAGGTGGTGGCACAGTACTTCGAGTTCTATGGCGGCCTCGCTGCGGCGCTGCAGGGCGAACAGATCAATCTCGGCAGCCAATACCATAGTTACACCCGCGCCGAACCGTATGGAGTGGTCGCGGTGATCCTGCCTTGGAATGCACCTCTCAATCAGGCGGCCCGGGCCGTTGCTCCTGCGCTCAGCGCCGGCAACACCGTCGTGGCGAAGCCCTCTGAAGCAACTTCCGGTTCCTTGCTCGCGCTGGCACGAACGGCCGTGCAGGAGTGCGGCCTGCCGCCCGGTGTTCTCAATGTGGTCACTGGTTTGGGCCAGGAGGCGGGTGCGCCCCTGGTGGGCCATCCGGACGTGAAGAAGGTGGCCTTCACAGGATCTCTCCGTGCGGGTCGGGAAGTCGGCAAGATCGCGGCCGAGCGGGTAATCCCGCTCACCTTGGAACTCGGTGGGAAGTCCCCCGACATCGTTTTCGCCGATGCGGATCTCGACGCCGCCGCCCCGGGGGTCATTCGCGCATTCCTGGTGAACTCGGGGCAGGTCTGTACCGCGGGCTCGCGGATCCTCGTCGAGCGCTCCATCCACGATCGTTTTGTCACCATGCTGGCCGCCGGCCTCACGGCGGCAAAGCCGGGCAGCGGCGATGGCGAGGTCGCGCCAATGACCACGCGGGCACAGTACGAAAAGGTCCAGGAGTACTACGCGATCGCCCAAGCCGAGGGCGCTACGGCCATCGTCGGCGGCACGACCCTTCAGCCCCGCGATCATGGCGGCGGATGGTTCGTATCACCGACCTTGTATATCGGAGTGCGCAACGAGATGCGTATCGCCCAGGAAGAAATCTTCGGTCCCGTGGCTGTTGTCATTCCGTTCGACACGGAAGCCGAGGCCATCGAGATCGCCAATGCAACGGAGTACGGGCTGGCCGCGGGCATCTGGACGCGCGATCTGGCGCGCGCTCATCGCGTGGCTGCGCAGCTCGAGGCTGGTCAGATCTATGTCAACGAATACATGGCGGGCGGAGTCGAGACGCCTCTCGGCGGCTTCAAGGCCAGCGGCTATGGACGGGAGAAGGGAATCGAGGCCCTGCGCCACTACTCGCATACCAAGTGCATCACGATACGGTTCTAGCAGCACCGTGATGGCTGCGAATCAAATCAGCGGTGGCGTTGAGCCCGAATCGAACTCCAGCATGAACTGCTTCAGTTCGCTGAGAATGAGGGAGCGCTTTTCGCGCATGCGATGAATGGGTCCGGCGACGCCGACAGCTATGGGCGTCGTGCTGGTGGGATTCAAGGTGGTGATCGCAAAGGCGCCGAGGCCCGGCGTGGACGCACCCAACGTTTCCGAAAAGCCCTGTACGCGGACCTTGGCAATGAGGTCCATGAATGCCGTTTCGGACACTCGCAGCTTCGGGTCCGGCTCTTCCGCATTCGTGCGGCGCACGAGCTTCAGCACCTCTGCATCCGGCTTGCGGCTGAGAAGCACATGCCCCATGGCGCTGCGAGTGAGTGTGCGGAATTGCCCCCCATGAACCTCGAAACGTCGCGGCGAGGTGGGGTACTGCACCAGCACGTACTGTGCGCGCCAGCGGTTCTCTATGCCGATGTAGACCATTTCCCCCACCGCGGACTGGAGCTCATCGAGCCGGCGCTCGAGCTGCATGTCCTGCGCGAACTTGTGATGAATCCAGGTACCGAGCAGTGCCACCCGGATGGTGGGGATGAAGGTGCGGGCTCTCCGGTCGTGTTCGAGATAGCCGAGATCCACCAGGTTCTCGAGCAACATGGACGCGCTCGACTGCGGTATCGACAGCGCCGTGCTGACATCCCGCACGCGCAAGGCGCGTTGCTCGAGGGCGAAGAACTCGAATACCGCCAGGGTGCGCATCGCCGACTTGATGGACCGTTCAGCCATCGCCCCGCCTCGTGGTATTGAACATCGCAGCCGCCACTGTAACGCCCCGCACTACCCCCGGCAACGGCCGGGGGTCAAGCGATCGCCCAGGTTTGTCCTGCGCCCGGATCAATAGCTGTAGCTCACCGCCACACCATAGGTGCGAGGCATTCCGGTATATCGGGTCACGGTGTCATAGTTCTGAACGACATTGTTGATGTAGTACTTGTTGGTGAGATTCTTGCTCCACAAATACCCCTTCCAGTGATGGCTGGCGTCCTCCACGCCGGCCCGCAGGTTGAAAACCGTGAATGCCGGGATCGCGTACTTGGGCGTCTCGCCGATCACGGCATTGGTGGCGCCACTGTGAGTCGCGTTGACGCCGAGGAAAGGTGTCCAGCCATTTCCCAGGGTCCATCGATATTCTCCATCGAACGTACCCGAGAATCTGGGCGCGTAGGGCATCTTCGTGCCGGCAAAGTCCGCCTGTCCACCGGCATTGTTGATGCCGGTAAACTGGTCGATCTTCGCATCGAGATAGGTGGCGGACAGGGTCAGCGTCAGCCCTTTGACGGGTTTCGCCGCCACGGCGAGCTCGGCACCCTTGACGGTGGACTTCGGGATATTGGACGTTGCATCGAGCAAGCCGAAGACCGGATCCAGGATCTTCGATCGCAGTTGCTTGTCCTTGTAGTCGTAATGGAACACCGAACCCGTCACCGAGAGCCGGTTGTCGAACGACTGGCTCTTGAAACCGAGCTCGACATCGACGACCGATTCCTGTGTCACCGGCTTGAATTGCACCCATGAGGATGCATCGACCGCGGGAAATCCGCCCGCCTTGTAGCCCTTGGCCGCATTGACGTAGATGAGCAATGTGTCGCTCGGCTTCCAGTCGACGCCCACACGCCATGAGACATTGTGCTCGTTCAGGCTGCCGAAATATGGCCCGGAACGACCCGTCTGCGGATTGATCGGGAAGCAGTCGTTGATGCCCAGTGGCGGAACCACGGCGCCGCCAGAGAGCAGTGACTCGAGCATGGTGAAGAAGGCGGCCACTTTGCCGTTGTAGCCGTCCTCGTGGCACTCGAACGCCCGGCGGGTGATGCCCGTGAACCTCCCACCAACCTTTACGGTGATGGCGGGTCCTGCATCCGCCTCGACATTCGCGAAGCCCGCGTAGCTGTTCGACCTTACATTGTCCGTGAAGGTGGAGCTGCTGATTCCCAAGGCATAGAACAGCGAGTTGTCGCCATACGCGATGGGCACCCGCTCGTGCACATCGTCATAGGCGTAATTCGCGCCGACCGTCCATCGCAGTGCTGCGCTCGAGTCATTGGCTACGCGTACTTCCTGGTAAAAGTCGTCGAACTTGCCGAATTGATGCCAATCGGCATTCTCGAAATCGACGCCGCCGCTGCCGGAATACGTATCCCTGCTCGAATGAATATAGGAAGTCAGCGAGGTGATGGTCAAGGCACCCACGAAGAAATCCGATCGAAGCGACGCTTGAAACAGCGAGTTGTTCGACTTCAACGGCAGGCTCGGGTCCCAGTCCGCCGCCGTCGGCGTGTGCGGCGCCATCGGATAGTTCAGCTCATAGGGCGGTGCGAAGCCGGGATTCTGGATGGACAGGCCGTACAGCTGTGGCTGCTGCGGCTCGGATTTGTCCACCCAGCCATTCAAGTTCAACTCGAACTTCGCCCATGGCGCGGGCGTCCAATCCAACAGTCCGCGCGCCGCCACCGTCTTGACAGCCCCGATCGAATCGGCACGTGTATAGCTCTCCTGCCAATCCGCCCTCGATTCGCTGCGAAATGCGATGCGACCGCTGAGCTCGTCGCTGATCGGGCCGCTCAGGTAGCCGTCGGCCAACACCTCGCTGTAGTTGCCAAAGGACAGCGACACTCCGCTCCTGAGGGTCTTCGTGGGCTTCGCCGCAATGTAGTTGATGGCGCCACCGGTCGCATTGGCGCCGAACAGCGTGCCTTGTGGTCCCTTGAGGACCTCGACCTGGGCCAGGTCGAAGTTTGCAAGGGCCGTGAGGGCCGGGAACGGCAGCGGCACCTGATCCAGATATACCGTGACATCGGGGTAAGCGGAGAGCGTGCTCTCGTAGAAACCGACGCCCCGCAAGGTGTACACGGGTGTCGAGAATGGCGTCTGGGCAAACTGCAGGCCCGGGATCAACTGCGCGAGATCCTGCAGATTCGTGATCTGCAGGTTCTGCAATTCACTGGCGCCGATGACGCTCATCGTGACGCCGATCTTGTTGATCGACTCCTCGCGCTTTTCCGCGGTGACGATGACCTCAGCCAGCGTTTCAGTCGATGAATCCTGGCTGGTACCCCGATTTTCCGCTGTTTGTGCCGCCGCCGGTGACACGATGCCGAGTGCACTCAGCACCAGCGCAAAGGTCACCGCCTTGATTGCAAGCATTCTCGACATATTCGTTCCCCACAGTTGCCTTGCGTGCCAGACCCAAGGTCCTCGTTTGGACAAATCCGCGCGAGTGATCCTGGTGATGATCTGCAGACGCCGTGGGAAAATTAGAGCACAGGTTTTGCGCGATGCACCGTGATGCGCCGGTCGCGATGCAAATATCACAGATGCAGTGAGATCTGCAGCTGTGGCAAACCGAGTCAGGGAGATGTCGCGGGACGCGGCGCTGTCGAATCGCCCTTGGCCTTGATCTCGCGCAGGATCGGCAGGATGTACTCTTTGAATCCTTGCGGATTCTCCGACATTGGGAAGTGCCCCATTTCCTTCATGAGCAGCCACTTCGCGCCAGGGATCATGTCGGCAAGCGCCTTGCCGCCGGCGGGATGGCCCGACCAGTCGTACTCGCCATTGAGAATGTAGACATCGAGCTTTGCGGTATCGATGTCCTTGGCAGTCTCCGACTGATCGTGTTCGATGAGGTAGAAGTGCAGGTCGCCCTTGAATGTGACTGGTGCGCCCTGGCTGTAGCAATAGATGGTTTCACGGCGTAACGCTTCCGGACTCTGCGGCGCGCAGAGCGTGTGCATCAGCGCCGACTTGCTGTCATTCGACAACCGCGGATGCCACAGCCACTTCAGCAAGCCTTCGACGCCGTGGCTGTGGACGCCGGCCTCGATACCGATCACCGCACGGAATTCCTCCGGATGATCAAGCGCCAGATCCGCCGCGAGATGCCCACCCATGGAGCAACCCATGTAAATCGGGCGGTCCAACTCCAACTCATGCGCCAGCGCGACGATGAACTTCTCGAAAAACTCCTTGCGCAACCGGTACTCATTTTCCCAGTAACGCAGCGCGGCCGGCGGCGTGGACTTGCCGTGAAACGGCAAGTCATAGGCGATGAGCTGGAAGTCACGCGTGATATCGGGATCTTCCATGAGATGCCGCCACTGCCGGCTGTCGGATCCGGCAGTATGCTGCAGCAGCAGAGGAATGCCCGAGCCCGCTCGTTCGACGTAGACCCGATACTCGACCTCATCGACCGTGAGGTAGAGGAAGCCGGCCTCGATGTTTGCGAATCGTGCCCTGGTCATCGACTTGCTTCAGTGAAGGTTGAGGTGAGTGCGCATGATGGCCAGCAGGCGTGCCAGCGCGCCGTAGTGCGCGTAGATGGACTCCATGTCGCCACCCATTCTGAGCCCTGTTCCACCGAGTTGTGCTGCGAAGAAGCACTGATGGAACGGACGCGGCATGGCCTGCAGCATTTCTCGCCAGATCTCCGCGCTGGCAGAAATCTCGATGGTGAAGGAATCGAGCGGATCGGCGGGTTGAAACGCGGTCAGCCGCCCATCATCGACCCGGAGCGAGTAGCAATGATCGCCGGCCTCGAGACGGATGGCGGCATTCCAATAGCGGGCGGCCAGTTTCCATTCTGGATCGGCATTGACGGCCGCACGGATCGGGTCCACTGGGAGCTGGATCATGGTCCACTCCCCACCGGGATTTCGGCGAGCCGCACGAGCTCATCGAGTCCGCGCCTCGTTCCGAGTGCGCCGATGTGGCTCAGCAGTTCTTCCGATCGCGCAACGCCCAGCAGGGGCGCGGTCAGGCTTCTGAACTTCGCTTGAAGCTTGCGCGTCAAGTCCGCAGTGTCGGTCTCGGCGATGGACATATCGCTGATCTGGGTCAGTTCGCGACCATCGTTCATCCATGCGGTGACCTGGCTGCTCGACTTTTCGGGCCAGTCGCCGGCGACCTCGACTCGCTGGCGCAATGCCACGAGCTGCGGCTCCCGCGCGGTGTCGTCCGAGTATGTGGCCGGCGAAGCCGTGTCGAGGCCCGCGATGGTCATCGCCACCATGTGGCGCAAGCTGAACTTCACCTCGAGCCCGGTGGACGGTTCGTCGATGGCGCAAACCGACAGAAACGACTCTGGAACTCGTACCCGGATGCGGTGCATGGACGCCGCACTGAGGCCATGACGCTCCTTGAGTGCCCGGGTCGCCTCGACAGCCGGATGTGTCAGATAGCAGGAGGCGTGGAACTTGAACAACATCTCCCGCAGCCCCTCTCCATGGCGCGGTGCGCTCCAGCCTGGCGGAATCCCCTGCCCCGCCTGCGTCGCCAGGAATCCCTGTGCGGCTTCCAGCGAATGCCGCTCCGCCGTCATGCCGCGTGCGGCGAGCCGCGCCGCATCGACGCCGGCTGACGCGGCTCGTCCCGCATGGAAGGGCTTGGCCATGGTGCCGAACATGCACTTGAGACCTGCTGCCTGGGTGGCCGCGAGCCCAACGGCGCATGCCAACTGTTCCTCGTCGAGTTGCATCAGCACTCCACTGGCTACGGCGGCGCCAAATGCGCCCACGGTCGCTGTCGAGTGAAAGCCCGAATCGTAGTGGGCCGGCATCACCAGGGAGCCCACGAACCGGGCGGCATCCGTACCCGCGATCACGGCGCGCAGGAACTCATCCTCACTTGCCCCTCGCTCCTGTGCCACCGCCAGGGCCGCGGGGACAATGACGGTACTCGGGTGCCCGATGAGCATCTGAACGTCGTCGTAGTCCATCGCATGGGAGGTGGTACCGTTGATGAGCGCCGCGCGGGCTGGCGCGACCCGCTCAGCCGTGCCGACGATGGATGCAGTCCCGCTGGATGAGCTTGCAAATTCCGCGCGCAAGATGCGTGAAACCGGCTCCTCGAAGCCCGCCAAGGTCACCCCGAACCAATCGAGAATGATCCTTGCCACAGCCGCCTGCTCTTCCGAACCCAATGGGCGCTCGAAGGCCGAGCGGGCATTCGCTACCAACATGCCGGTCAGACCCGCTGGCGCCGCGGCTGTCCCGATCATGAAATCGCCCCTGCGTCCTCGAGAATGAGCGCGGCAGCGCGCTCACCGATCAGCATGCAAGGGGCATTGGTGTTTGCGCTGGTGATGGTGGGCATGATGGAGGCATCGACGACGCGAACGCCCGGTACCCCACGCACACACAAGCGCTCATTGACGACAGCGTCCGTTCCCTGCCCCATCTTGCAGGTGCCGACCGGGTGATAAACGCTTTGCGCATACTGGCGAATGTAATCACCCAGCGCCTCGTCCGAGATGCGCTCTGCTCCCGGGGTCTGCTCACGGACCATGATGCGCCGATACTCCGGCGTCGCCGCGATCGCCCGCATCGCCTTGATTCCGCGAATGAGTCCCGCCAGGTCCGCCGGGTCACTCAGATAGTTCATGCGAATGAGCGGCGCGCGGGCCGGATCCTCGCGATCGAGTGCGATCGATCCGCGTGACCTGGGGTGAAGCAGGATGGCTGCCGCCTGCACTCCCGGATAGGCATGAATCTTCAGTTGTCCATTGAGGAAATCGAAGCTCCATGCCCGATAGCTGATCTGAATATCCGGCAAATTCGCGGCGGGCTCGGTACGCATGAAAACGCAGGCCTGCGACGTACCCAGGGTCAAGGGTCCCGATTTCATGAACAGATAACGTGCGCCGCTGATGTAGCGGCCGAGCCCGGAAAGCGCGGCGTTGAGCGACATGCCGGACTGCATGCGATAATTCACGGCGATCGAGAGATGGTCCTGCAGATTCTGTCCGACGCCGGGAAGATCGCGGCGCACCTGGATCCCTGCCGCCCGCAGTTGCTCCGGCGGGCCGATGCCGGACAACATGAGAACCTGGGGGGAATTGATCGCACCGCCGCTCAGCAGCACCTCGTTCGCGCGCACCTCGTGCGACTGCCCATGTCGTGTGTAGCACACGCCCGTCACCCGGTTACCGTCGAACAGCAGCGAGTTGACGGTCGCGCGATCGATGATGGTCAAGTTCCGGCGCGAGCGAGCCGGCTTCAGGAATGCCCGTGCCGCGGAGTTGCGCATCCCGCCATCGATGGACAACTGATAGTGTGCGACGCCTTCCTGCGCCGCGCCGTTGGGGTCCGGATTTCGAAAGTGTCCGGCGCTCACCGCCGCATCGACGAACGCGTCGATCACCGCGACCTTGTAGCGTGATTTGGACACGCGCAACGGTCCGGAGTCGCCATGATACTCATCGTGAAAATCGAGATTTGCTTCCATGCTCCGGAAGTACGGCAAAACTTCCGCCGCGGACCACCCCGCATTCCCCTCGGCCCGCCAAGCATCGTAATCACCGCGGTTACCGCGCACATAGACCATGCCATTGATGGCACTCGACCCCCCCATCAGCTTCCCGCGCGGCTGGAAAATCTGGCGACCGCCCAAATGAGGCTCGGGAAGCGTGCTGTTCATCCAATTGACGTTCGGATTGCCGTACAGGAATGGCACGCCGGCAGGCGCTTTCACCCAAAAGCTCTCGATATCCGGCCCCGCTTCCAATAACAGCACCTGAAAGCGCCCGTTTTCCGTGAGCCGATTGGCGAGAACACAGCCGGACGATCCCGCTCCCACCACGATGTAGTCATATCGCTTCATAATCAGCCAGGCAACCCGAACCCCGCTTGATTCTCCGGGAGCCCACCGCATCGGGGCAAGCGGATATCAAAGCGGCTGGGAAAAATCACAGGTGTGATAATTCGGAAGTATCAGGCCCCGATCGAATCATTGCACGGGCTGCTGAAGTACGCTGCAATTCCAGCGGAGGACGAGAATGGCAAATGAACCGGGTCGATGGGTCATCGGCGATGTGCGGGTGACGAAGTTGATGGAGGTGCCGGCCTTGGAAATCCCGGGCACGATGCTGCTGTCGGCCGCCACTCCAGAAGCCGTTCTCGAGGTCGACTGGCTGAGACCGCACTTCGCGACGGATGCAGGCAATATCCTGTTCGCATTCCAGTCCTTTCTGGTGCAAACGCCCTCTATCGACATCCTCATCGACACCTGCATCGGCAACCACAAGCCGCATCCGGTCCCTCCGATCAACATGCTCGATACAAAATTCCTCTCGGCGCTTGCAGGCATGGGCGCGCCGGCCGAATCCATCGATGTCGTGTTATGTACACACTTGCACTTCGATCACGTCGGCTGGAATACCCGGCTTTCCAACGGACGATGGATTCCCACGTTTTCAAATGCGCGGTATCTCTTCGGCCGGGAGGAGTGGCAGCACGCGCGGGCGCACGAACCGCACGAAGGGGCGCTGAACGATCATATCGCGCAATCCGTACAGCCGATCTTCGATGCTGGCCTGGTCGACCTGGTTGAGACGTCGCACCGGGTCTGCGAAGAAATCCGGCTGATACCGACTCCCGGGCACACGCCCGGACACGTGAGCGTCGTGATCGAATCACGCGGCAGCTCGGCAGTGATCACCGGCGATGTGTTTCACCATCCAATCCAGTGTGCGCACCCCGACATGGGCAGCATCTTCTGCTTCGACGTCGAGCGCGCGAATGCGAGCCGTGTCGCCTTCCTGCGAAGCGTGGCCGGCACGGACACCTTGGTGATCGGATCCCACTTTGCCGGCCCCGCGGGCGGTCTGGTCGTTGCTGACGGCGCCGGTTTTCGTCTGGTTCAGGCGTAGCGGTCGCGCCAGCGGCGCTCACCGCGCAACTTGGCCGGCTTTTCGCCGCGGCACGAGTGGAACATCCAATTCCACGCGATCGTAGCTGACTTTCGAAACCACGCGGCCACGCTCGGCGCGATTCAGCGTGACGAGTCACGGGCGCGATATGGAGGGTCCATCTCAACGGCCAAATAGCGTTTCAGCATCCAGTGCGATGTCCACCAGCCCTTCCGACCAGGTGTTTGGCTTGAATCCCGCAGAAGTAATCAACACCAGCCGCAGATCCTTTCGAGTTCGGGTGACGCTTGCAAATGCTTCCAGTTTGTCCTTCAGCTCCTTTGCGTAGGCCTTGGTGATACTGAATGGCTCAGTGCTGAACTTGATCTCACATATCGAGATGACTCCATCGTCTCGATCAAACAACAAGTCGACCTGTGCGCCGCGTTGCCCGGCCGTTTTTTTCGGCGGGGAATAGCGCCAACTGCCCACTGCGCTGGCCACGTGAGTGAGCCCGAGCGCTTGCTCAATCAGGTTGAAGTGCGTCAGGCAGAGGTTTTCGAAGGTATAACCACCCCAGGCGAGGTACGCGGGAGTTCTGATCTTCTGCAACCAGAATTTCTCACCCGCTCCTGCAAACGCGCCACTCGGCGCCTTGTCTATCCAGGAAAGATAGAAATAAACGTAAGGATCGATGATGCGATAGGCGGCGTCGCGCGTACGCTTGTTGTACGGCGTGAGACGGACGATGAACCCCGCTTCCTCGAGCTCCTTCAGTCGCCGATTGATGCTGCCGCCGGACTCTGCCCGCAGCGATTCAAGCAGCTCTTCCCGACGGATACCTTCTCGTCTGGTGGCCAGGGAACGAACGATCTTTTCGTACGCCTCGGACTCTCCAAACAACGATGCGAAGAGCCTGGTGAACTCCGTGCGAAGCATGCCTGTTTCGCTGAAGCAGAGTTTCGCGATGTTCTGTGCGACGGACAATTTCCTTTCGACTTGATTCAGATAGTGCGGAACGCCACCTATGGCCATGTAGAGCTCGATCGCCGGGCGCAGGCCGATCTTGACTTTGCTGGCGGCGAGATAGTCCCGGGTCTGTGGCAGCGTGAACGACAACAAACGCATCTGGCGAGTGACGCGGTTGTGAAGGCCACCCTTGGCCTGAATGAGGTTGTTGATGATCCAGGATGCGGCTGAGCCGCAGACGATCAAGATGATCTGCCGCCTTTTGCTGAGCTGCGTATTCCAGATGTGGTCGAGCGCCTGGATAAGGCCGGACTTGGGGACAGCCATCCATGGCAACTCGTCGAGGAACACCACTGCGCGAGCCGCCTCGTTCGGCGCCGGCTCGGTTTCCAGAGCCGCCGAGAGAGTCTTGAATGCGTTACTCCATGAGTCGAGCGGCGGAATACGCCGACTGCCGTAGAAGGTCGTCTCGAGCGCCTCGCGAAAATTGCCCAGCTGCACTTCGAGCGAAGCATCTTTCTGGCCGGTGAATTCGAAATACGGCGCTGCGCGCTGCCGGAAGAACTGCCGGATGAGATAAGTCTTTCCGACGCGGCGGCGGCCGTAGATGGCGAAGAATTCGGCCCGGCCGGAGCCGGATATTTCCTCGAGGGCGGCGACCTCCCGTTCCCGCCCGAACAAGGCATCAATCGCTGGTTTGCGAGCTTTGGCCATGGATCCGCATTATCCGTGGCCGGAGCGTGCTCCGTCAACACGCTTTGGCCACGAATAATCACAATCTTTGGCCAGAGCGTGCAGGGGGCTGAGCGTACGATGGGATACCGCATCATCAACCCACGGGCTTCCCAAGCCCTCCCCCGACCAGCGCCTCGAATGCGTGTTGCATATCCTCTGTCGTGGCTGCCGCATCCTGTTCAATCCACCATGCGATCAAGGTGAGGAGCGAGGCGGCGATGAAACGCCCCAGCACCGAGTAGGCGACCGGGCCACCCGCAACTCTCCGACGTGATGGCAGGGCTGCGCATATCCGTTCCTCCAGGCATTCCTGCACGATGCGCTCCACCACCAGTCGGGAGTCTCCGCTGGTCACAGACCGATAGATCGGGCGCGCCTGACGGACGTGTTCGAAGAACGCGATGCAGTCATACGGAAATTCCCGCTCCGGTCGCACAGCGATCATCGGTATGACCACATCGCGCAATTGGGCACGCAGCAACTCATGCTTCGAGGAGAAATGCGCGTAGAACGTGGCGCGGCCCACCCGTGCCTTGCGCGTGATGTCGCTGACGCGGATGCCCGCGTACCGCCGGCGATGCAGCAGTTCCAAGAACGCCGCGTCGATACGCCGGCGACTAGCGATGGCGCGCGGATCGTTTAGCTTCGAGACGCTTCGTGATTTGTGTTTCGAAGCAGCCACACCCACCCCTGTTGTCCCTTGAAGTCACTGCAGCAGCCGCACATCCTCGTCCTCATGGAACATCAAACCTCGGATCGATGGATACGGCAAGCGCAGGGCTGGGCATTGGTCGTATTTCCGGCGCTGTCGATGCTGGTATTCATCCTGCACTTTCACAATTGGTCGGATTTCCTGCACCTGCATGCGACTTACGAACCTACGCCGCCGCAGGTCGTCGTGCCTCAACTCATCGCCGCGGCCAACCGCTGGCCGCTGATTCACGATCCGCATGTCGTCGGATACCTGATCCTACCCCTGATCCCGGCCTGCGCGCTCGGACTGTATTCACTGGGACGCAATCATCGACCAGTGCTCGCTGCGTTGGGACTGTCCCTTTCGATCACGGGCGGCATCTACACCGGCGGAGACTTTGGCATGTGGACCGCTTTTCGTCGCGGCTTCGGCGCTGTCGACCCCCGCTACGTCGACGGCGCCATCGCCAGCTTTGCCGCCTTGACCGCTCCTCACGGCGCGTTCCTGCTTACCACGCAACTGGCGAAACTTCTGATGCTCGGATTGTTGCTACAGATAGCCGCGTTGTGGGGACGTCCTCACCTGGCGCGCTGGTCGATTCTCGCGGCCGGATGCGGATGCCTGCTGTTTCTGGCCTTCTGGGATGTCGATCAGGTGATGTTGCTGGGGGCGGGATTGATGCTCATAGGATTCAGCGCCATCCGGCCGCAGTTGGCGCGCGGTGCCTACGTTCGCCCCACATGAATACATCCACACTCGTGACATACGCACACGCTACGGCGCGATCTCATCTGCGGGAGGACCGTGCAGAGGTGGCGCGTTGCCGCGGAGCAGCCGACTTGGTGTGGGTAAGCGGATTGATGGAGGCCAGCGGGGCGATCGTCGAAAGCCGCTCCTCACGGCCAAGGACCTTCAGAACTGCAACCAGAGTTCTCAACGTGGAGCCTCTGCCGTTCTCAAGATTCTTGAGCGCGCCGATACTGATACCGGCACGGGCAGGCACGGTTTGCTGGTCGATGTTCTGATCCAGCCGCACGGCCCTCATTCCAGCGCCCAAGGCGGCCATCCATTTCTTCGATGGTTTGATGGCTATCCATACGGTATCTACTAAATCCATAAAAATAGCCTTTAATAGCTAAAAATAGCGTTAAAAGCTATATTAATAGCTACAATGGCGATGCTTCCCGCCGTCCTGCGCGTCTCAGCGCCAGCGCGCCTGGAGCTTGTCGAGCGGCGCTCGCCGCGCAATTCAGCCGGCTTTTCGCCGCGGCACGAGCGGAACATCCAATTCCACGCGATCGTAGATGACTTTCGGGACCACGCGGCCACGCTCGGCGCGCTTCAACGTGACGAGACCGTACTGCTCCATCGTCCGCAACGTTCGCGACAGATTCGACTTCGCCCGACCGGTGATCTGCGCGAGTTCGTCGAGGGATTGAGGAGCGCGCTCCGCGATGACCCGCAACAGTTCACGGTTACGTGCCGAGAGGATCTTTGCAAATGACTCCGTTGAGGTGAACCACACCTTGGGCTCTCCGGACTGGATACGGCGTTTGCCGCGCGCGACCGCGAGCGTCGTGGCCTTCATTTCCTCATAACTGGCGATGCCGACTTTCAAGGTCGTCATGGTAGCACTCCTCTTTCCCTTAGCACGGAATCCACCGCACTCCAAAAATCACTTAATAACGTTGCCGCGTCTGAATACTCGTACGGCCCAATTCTCCGGAGCCTGTGCCGATGGTCCTGGGGGTCTCCTCGCCGCTGCCCCTCCACGGGGTGAGCATTATCGAAACCGACGAGGCGATCACCATCAGGACCATGCAGCGTCAATGAGTAATCGATCCCGTGGGGCTTATCCGGCGATGCCGGCACCCTCGTTACGGCGAACTTGACCCAATGACCACCGTCAGGATCCACGACAAAGACCTGCCCGTCGAGATCGAGCAGCACGTCCAAGGTCGGATCGCGGTTCTTCGTCACCTATATATGTTATCAGTTTAAGATAACTGAAACAATCAGTTGGGTGAGACAAGGTCGATCAGGTGATGTTGCTGGCAGCGGGATTGATGCTCATGGGATTTATCGCAATCCGGCCCCAGCTGGCATCGGCGCCGTAGTCGAACGCGCCGGAGCGAAGCTCCGCGCCGACCTGCGCCTCTCAGCGCCAGCGCGCCTGCAACTTCTCCAGCGCCGCATTGCCCGGATTGAGCTTCTCGAAGGGAAGCCGGTTCAGCGGGACCTTGCTGGTCTTGTTCAGGGTGTGGAATTCGGTGGTGCTGGACTCGTCGATGTGGATGAGGCCGGTCAGGTACTCGTGGTTCTTGAGCCGGGTCTCGACGAAGTGATACGCGGCGCTTCGATCGGTGGGGTCGTAGTTCGCATCCAGCTTGCGCAGCAGCACACGGCTCCCGTCGTGCAGCTCCACCGGCAGGCTCTGCCCTTCCGCGTAGTCCACCTCGATCTCGCGCGTGCGCGGCACGAAATCGGCCTCGATGACCGGGTGATAGTGCTCGCGCGTGAAGGTGTAGCTCCTGGTGGAGCCTTCGTGGTCATTGAAGGTGACGCAAGGACTGATCACGTCGATGAGCGCGAAGCCGTTGTGCTTCAGGCCCGCCTGGATCAGCGGCACGAGCTGCTTCTTGTCGCCGGAGAAGCTGCGCGCCACGAAAGTGGCGCCGAGCGAGAGCGCCAGCAGCACCGGGTCGATGGGCGGGGTGAGGTTCACATCGCCCTTCTTCGCCTTGGTGCCGATGTCGGCGGAAGCCGAGAACTGGCCCTTGGTGAGGCCGTACACGCCGTTGTTCTCGATCAGGTACAGCATGTTGACGTTGCGGCGGATGGCGTGCACGAGCTGGCCCACGCCGATGGACAGCGAGTCGCCATCACCGGAGATGCCGATGTAGTACAGCTCGCGGTTCGCCGCCGCTGCGCCGCTCGCGATCGAGGGCATGCGGCCATGCACCGAGTTGAAGCCATGGGCGCCGGAGACGAAATACGCCGTGGTCTTGGACGAACAGCCGATGCCGGAGAGCTTCACGAGCTGCTCGGGCCGCATGTCCAGGCCCCAGCAGGCCTCGACGATGGAGGCGGTCACCGAGTCATGGCCGCAGCCGGCGCACAACGTCGACATCGCGCCCTCGTACTGGCGGCGCGTCAACCCCAGGCCGTTCACCGGCAGGGAGGGATGGGAGACCTTGGGCTTGTTGATATAGGACATGGTCGGTGCCTTGGGGTCAGATCACTTGATGGCCGACAGCCGCGGCACTTCGGCAAGCTTGGCGCGGATGCCATTGACGATGGGGTCCGCCGACATGGGGAAGCCCGAGTAGCTCAGGATCGACTCGAGCTTGGACTTCTCCACTGCCGTCTCGTTGATGAGGAGCGACCTCAACTGCGCATCGCGGTTCTGCTCGACCACGAACACCAGCTTGTGGTTGCGCAGGAAGGCCTCGACCTCGGTCTGGAACGGGAAGGCCTTGACCCGCAGGTAGTCGACCTCGATCTTCTGCCGCGCGAGGATGTCGAGCGACTCGCGCACGGCGCCATCGCAGCTGCCCACGCTCAGGATCCCCATCTCGCGCTCGCCCGTGCCGATGAGCACGGGCTTGGGCACGTACTTGGTGGCGGTGGTGAACTTGCGCTTCAGCCGGTCCAGCAGGAACTGGTAGTCGGCCGAGTCCTCGGTGTAGCCGCCGTACTGGTTGTGCCCCGAGCCGCGCGTGAAGTAGGCGCCTTTCGGATTCGTGCCGGGGAGCGTGCGGTAGGTGATCGCATCGTCGTCGCGATCGACGTAACGGTAGAACTTCTCCAGCTTGTCGACCTCCTCCGCCGTGAGCACCTTGCCGCGGTCGGGCCGGTAGGCATCGTCCCACTTCAGGTCCTTGCACATCCAGTCGTTCATGCCGATGTCGAGGTCGGAGAGCACGAACACCGGCGTCTGCAGTCGCTCGGCGAGGTCGAAGGCCTGCACCGCCATGTAGAAGCATTCTTCCGGATTCGCCGGGAACAGCACCACGTGGCGCGTGTCGCCGTGCGAGGCATAGGCGCAGATCTTGATGTCGGATTGCTGCGTGCGCGTGGGCATGCCGGTGGAGGGCCCGACGCGCGCCACGTCGAAGATCACCGCCGGCACTTCGGCATAGTAGGCAAGCCCGATGAACTCGTTCATCAGCGAGATGCCGGGGCCACTGGTCGGGGTGAAGGCGCGCGCGCCGTTCCAGGAGGCGCCCAGCACCATGCCGATGGCCGCGAGCTCGTCCTCGGCCTGGATGACGGTGTAGTTGCGCTCGCCCGTCTCCGGGTCCACGCGGAAGCGCTCGCAGAAGCCCTTGAAGGCATCCATCAGCGAGGTCGAGGGAGTGATGGGGTACCAGGCGCCCACGGTCGCGCCGGCAAACACGCAGCCCAGGCCTGCGGCAGTATTGCCATCGATCATGATGTGGCCGCGGGTCTTGTCCAGGTGCGACACCTTCAGCGGCAGCGGGCAGGACAGGTTCGCCCTGGCGTAGTCGTAGCCCAGCCGCAGCGCGCGGGTGTTGGAGTCGAGGAGCTTGGGCTTCTTCGCGTAGGATTCCTTCAGGAGCTGGTCGATGACGCCCAGGTCGACATCGAGCAATGCCGCGAGCACGCCCGCGTAGGCGATGTTCTTCAGCAGGATGCGGTTGCGCACGCCCTCGAAGTTCTCGTTCACCATCTTCGCCAGCGGCACGCCGATGACGGTGATGTCCTCACGCTGCAGCAGCATGTGGCGCGGCCAGGTCGAGTCGTAGATCAAGTAGCCGCCGGAGATCACCTCGCGCACGTCGCGCTGGTAGGTCTCCGCGTTCATCGCCACCATGATGTCGATACGGCTGGAGCGCGCGGCGTAGCCGTCGCGCGTCACGCGGATCTCGTACCAGGTGGGCAGCCCCTGGATGTTGGAGGGGAAGTAGTTCTTGCCCGTCACCGGGATGCCCATCCGGAAGATGGCCTTCATGATGAGCGAGTTGGCACTGGCGGAACCCGTGCCGTTGACGTTCGCGAACTTCACCGCGAAGTCGTTGGTCCGGTCGGGGGATCGGGTCATCTCCGGCATTTCGCACCCTCGTCGATCGCGTGCGGGATCTCGATCGTGGATTTCTGCATGTCCCAGGCGGCCGTCGGGCAGCGCTCGGCGCACAGGCTGCAGTGCACGCACACGTCCTCGTCCTTGACCATCACCCGCTGCGTGTGCGGCAGGCCGGCGGAGACGTACAGCGCCTGCGACGGATTGGTGGCCGGCGCCTTCAGGCGCGTGCGCAGCTCGGCTTCCGGGCCGTTCGGCGTGATGGTGAGGCAGTCGACCGGGCAGATGTCGATGCAGGCATCGCATTCGATGCACAGCTTCGCGGTGAATATGGTCTGCACGTCGCAGTTGAGGCAGCGCTGCACCTCGAGCGCGGCCTGCTCGGCGGTGAAGCCCAGCTCCACCTCGACATTGACCTTCTTGAAGCGCTCCACGAGGTTCACGTGCGGCACGAGCCGGCGCTCGGCGGCGTTGTACTCGTTCTTGTACGACCACTCGTGCATGCCCATCTTGCGGCTCACGAGGGTCACGCCGCGCGGCCGGCGCTGTGCGACCGGCTCGCCCTGGCAGAACTTGTGCAGCGAGATCGCGGCCTGGTGACCGTGCTCCACCGACCAGATGATGTTCTTGGGACCGAAGGCGGCATCGCCGCCGAAGAAAACGTCGGGGCGCGTGGACTGGAAGGTGAGCTTGTCGACCTTGGGCACGTTCCACTTGTCGAGCTCGATGCCGATGTCGCGCTCGATCCAGGGGAATGCGTTCTCCTGGCCGATGGCGAGGATCACATCGTCGCAGGGGAAGAACTCCTCGCCCAGCACCCGCGTCGCCTTGATGTCGCCTTTCTCGATGTCGTACTCGAGCTTCTCGAACATCATGCCGGTGAGCTTGCCATCCTTCACCACGAAGGACTTGGGCGCGTGGTTGACCACGATCTTCACCGTCTCCTGTTCGGCATCCTCGAGTTCCCAGGCCGAGGCCTTGAAGAACTCACGGGGCTTGCGCGCCATGACCTTCACGTCCTTCGCGCCCAGACGGAGCGAGGTGCGGCAGCAGTCCATGGCCGTGTTGCCCACGCCGATGATCAGCACGCGCTCGCCGATCTTGTCGATGTGCCCGAAGGCCACCGACTCGAGCCAGGAGATGCCGATGTGGATGCGGTCGGAATCGCGCCGGCCCGGCAGTTCGAGTTCCTTGCCCTTGGGCGCGCCGCTGCCGACGAACACCGCATCGAACTGCTTCGAATCCAGCAGCGCCTTCATGCTCTTCACCGGCGAGTTCAGCCGCAGGTCGGCGCCCATGTCGACGATGTAACCGATCTCCTCGTCCAGCACCTTGGCCGGCAGCCGGAACGCCGGGATGTTGGTGCGCATCAGCCCGCCGGCGACGCTGAACTGCTCGAAGATGGTGACCTCGTACCCCAGCGGCAGCAGATCGTTCGCCACGGTGAGCGAGGCGGGACCGGCGCCGATGCAGGCGATGCGCTTGCCGTTCTTCTGTGCCGGGGCACGCGGCAGGAGCCCCGCCACCTCGTCGCGATGGTCGGCCGCGACCCGCTTCAGGCGGCAGATGGCGACCGGCTTTTCCTCGATGCGGCCGCGGCGGCAGGCCGGCTCGCAGGGCCGGTCGCAGACGCGGCCGAGGATGCCCGGGAAGACATTGGTCTTGCGGTTGACGAGGTAGGCCTGGGTGAATTCACCCTGGGCGATGAGTCGGATGTACTCGGGTACGTCGGTGTGCGCGGGGCAGGCCCATTGGCAGTCGACGATCTTGTGGAAGTAGTCTGGTTCCGCGGTGTCGGTCGGCTCCATGATTCCTCTGGATGGGCGCACCTTCAAAAGTCGCGCCGAAGTATAGCGGCAGCGCCAGTATTGTCACGTAATTGGCACAAAATTCATGCATTTGGCGCCTGCCTCAAGGGTCAGACAGCGCCCGCAGGAATTCGATCGCCTCCTGCCACTCCACCGGGGACCGTTCGCAGCGGCCATCGTGCCGGTTTGGTGCGGTGCGCACCAGGGTTCGCAGGGTGGGCACCTTGAACCGCTCCCGGGCGCCGGTGTCGGCGAACAGCGCAAGGGGCCGCCGCGGGCGCCCGGCAATGGCGGCGGGACCCGCGAAGTTGACCCCGAAATGGCAGTTCGAGCCCTCGGCAGGCATAGGACAGGGAGATTCCAGGAATGCGCGCTAGACTGCTGGGCATGGGTCGCACCAACGCCATCCGTCATGGGTACCACCGAAGGCCGCTCCGGATGGCACTGGGGGCCGCTTTTCTTCTGGCAGCGGGTGCGTTGCGTGCTGCCGCACCGCCTTCCTACGCCGACCAGCTCGCCGCCACCCGGCCTTCCGACTGGCGCGACACCGATCCCCGGTACACGCTCTACGTGGAGCTGCCGCAGGGCCGGGTGGTCATCGAACTCGCACCCGCGTTCGCGCCCGGACACGTGCGCAACATCCTCGAGCTGGTCCAGCGCCACTACTTCGACGGACTCGCGATCCTGCGCGTGCAGGACAACTATGTTGTGCAGTGGGGGGATGCCGATCAACGCCATCCATTGCCCGCCGCGCTGTCTGCCGTCGAGCCGGAATTCGATCGTCCGATCACCGCGGAGCTGCCTTTCGCGCGGCTGGCGGACGGGGATGTGTACGCACCGCAGGTGGGCTTCACCGCGGGGCTCCCGGCGGCGCGCGATCCCGCCTCGGGACGGACCTGGCTCGCGCACTGCTATGGCATGGTGGGCGTGGGACGGGACGATGATCCAGCCAGCGGAAGCGGCGCCGAGCTGTACGTGGTGATCGGCCACTCGCCACGTCAATTGGACCGCAACGTCGCGCTCGTCGGACGGGTGCTCAGCGGCATCGAGCGGCTGTCGGGCCTGCCGCGGGGCGGCGCGCCCATGGGCTTCTACGAGCAACCCTCGCAGCGCATCCCCATCCGGCACATCCGGCTGGAATCGCAGGTTCCCGCCGCAGAGCGCGAGCATCTGCAGGTGATCCGCACCGACACGCCGGCGTTCGATGCGCTGGTGGAATCACGCCGCAACCGTCACGAGAGCTGGTTCGCACGGCCCGCGGGCCGCATCGAGTTGTGCAACGTGCCGATCGCGGTACGCAGGGCGCCGCGCTAACAGGGCGCCTCTCTAACTCCCACCGGCCGGCTTGATGGCATGACCGCCGAAGCCCTGGCGCATCTTCGCCAGGAGCTTGGCGAGGAAGTCATCCTTCCCCTGGCTCACGAAGCGCAGCATCAGCGCCAGTGTCATCACCGGGGTGGGCACGCCCTGCTCGATGGATTCCAGCGCAGTCCAGCGGCCCTCGCCCGAGTCGGCGACGTAAGGTGCGACCTCGGTGAGCGTTGCATCCTGCTTCAGGAACTCCGCCGTCAGGTCGAGCAGCCAGGAGCGGATCACCGTGCCATGCCGCCAGCTTTCCGCGATCTTCGCGATATCGAGCTGCAGGTCTTCGCGCGCCTGCATCAACGCGAAGCCTTCGGCGTAGGCCTGCATGAGTCCGTACTCGATGCCGTTGTGGACCATCTTCACGTAGTGGCCGGCGCCGGCGGGGCCGCAGTGCAGCCACCCTTGCGTGGGGGTGGGCGCGAGGATCCGGGCGATGGGTTCGACGCGCGCCACGTCCGCAGGCGTCCCGCCGATCATCAGGCCGTATCCGTTCGCCAGGCCCCACACGCCGCCCGAGACTCCAACATCGACGAAACCGATGCCCGCTTGCGCCAGTTCCTTCGCGTGCCGCTGGCTGTCGGTGAAATGACCATTCGCGCCATCGATGAGCACATCGCCCTGCGCCAGGAGCTTGCGCAGCTCGGCGATGGTCTGTTCGGTGGGCGCGCCGGATGGCAGCATGACCCACACCAGCCGTGGCGCCTCGAGCGCGGCCACGAGCCCGGCCAGCGAATCCACGGCCTTCAGCACGCCTTCGCGCTCGAGGGCTGCGCGGCCCGCGGTGTCGCGATCGAAGCCCACCACCGCCACGCCGCCCCCCTTCAGGCGCCGCGCCATGTTCGAACCCATGCGCCCGAGACCAATCATGCCGATCTGCATTGGGGAATCTCCAGGCTTTGCGCCCTTCAGCGGGCAGTTTCGATGCCGATGCGCAGGCTCGAGGTCGCGATGCGCACCTCGATCAGGAACTCCAGCAGCGCAGCCGCCAGCGCCAGCATCGTGCAGATGAAAATGAACGCGATGAACTGGGCGAGGTCGAGCTGCAGGAAGGCATTGAGGAACAGGCTTGTCACCACCATCGCGATCAGCAGCGCCGACACCGTGATGAGCGTGATGGCCCGGTTCATGTGGCGAGCGCGTAGCGCCAGCACCCGCAGTTGCTCGTGCAGTTCCGCCGCCGGCAGCAACGCGTCTTGACTGCGCAGATCATCCTCGATCTTGCGGGCGCGATCGACGATGCGGGCGAGCCGGCTGGTCAGCACGTTGAGGATCACGCCCACCCCCGAGATGAGGAAGATCGGCGTGAGGGCCACCTGGATGAGATGCGCGACGTCGACCGACTGCGACAGGTACAGGCTCATCTAAGGATCGGTACGCACGCTCACGTTCGCGACCAGGGTACCTGAGTGCGCGAACACCAGCGTGAGCGGGAACCGGTCGCCGTTCTGCAGGGGACGGGTGAGGCCGAGCAGCATGATGTGCAAGCCGCCCGGTGTCGCCTCCACCGAGGCATTGGCGGGAACATCCACGAAGGCGACCTCGCGCATGCGCACCATCGACTGTTCGTGCTGCGTCTCGTGCACCTGCACCCGGTCGGCCACGGGCGTGGACAACCGCAGCAACCGGTCCTCGGCCGTGCCGGCATTGTGGATGCGCAGGTAGACCGCGGCCACCGTGGCGCCGGGCGGAGTGGGCCGGGCGCGGGCGCGGTCGATCAGCAGGGCCGGCCTGGCCTGCACGGCAGGAGCCTGCCCGGCAGGGACCTGGGCGGACTGGACTGCCGATGCGGCCTCATTGGCGCCCGGGGGAGGATCGGCGGCGCGCAACACGCCCACGAACACGAGCGCCCCGGCCGCGCAGGTCGTGAGCAGCGCTGGCAGGCGCAACCACCTGGCTTGCGATGACAGGAATCTCATCTCGCCTCCCACTATACGCCGTTGCGCAGGCTCATTCGCCCTGCCAGGCCACCCACTGGAAATGCCAGCTGGCGAGGATCAGCAGGCCGAAGGCGATGCGATACCAGGCGAAAACGCGGAAATCGTGCCCGCTGACGTAGCGCAGCAGGCCCCGCACGGCGAGTGCGGCACTGGCGAAGGAGGCGACCGACCCCACCCCGATGACGGCCAGATCGTGCACATCGAGCAGGTGCCGCGCCTTGAACAGCTCGTAGCCGGTGGCGGCGAACATGGTGGGAATGGCGAGGAAGAAGGAGAACTCGGTGGCGGTCCGGCGCGACAGTCCCGCGAGCAGACCGCCCATGATGGTGGCACCGGAGCGCGAGGTCCCCGGGATCAGCGACAGGGCCTGCGCCAGGCCCACCGCCAGCGCGTTGCGCGGGCGCATGGCATCGACCTCGAGGATGCGGGGCTGGTGGGCCATGCGTTCGATGATGAGGATCAGCACGCCGCCAACGATGAACGCCAGCGCCACGGGCACGGGCGCGAACAGATGGTGCTTGATGGCGCTCGCGAAGGCCGCGCCCAGGAGCGCCGCGGGAAGAAAGGCGATGGCGAGGTTCAGGACGAACCGCTGCGAATCGGCATTGCCCGGAAGCGTCGACACGACCTTCCACAGCCGCTCGCGGAACTCCCAGCACACCGCGAGGATGGCGGCGAGCTGGATGACGATCTCGAACAGCTTGCCCTTGTCGGTGTTCCAGTCGAGGAGCGACCCCACCACGACAAGGTGGCCGGTGCTCGAGACCGGCAGGAACTCGGTCAACCCCTCCACCACGCCGAGGATCAGGGCCTTCAACATCACGATCGGATCCATGGTCCCACCTGTCGATCAAACCACTGAAAAAAAGAAGGCCCCGACCGCCGTCAAGCGATCGGGGCCTTCGTGAGACAGGATATTACTTCTTGTCGCTTGCGGCCGCCTCGCTGGAAGCGTCCTTCTTGTGCTTCACGGTGTGATGCTTCTTGTGCTTCGGCGCATGCGCGGCCGGGGCACCGGCCGGAGCAGCGGCTGGGGCGGCCGCCGGAGCGGCGGCGGCGGCATCAGCCTTCGGGGCATCCGCCGCCATCGCGCCAGCGGCAAGGCCAACGGTCAACAGGGCAGCAGACAAAAGCGAACCAGTCTTGGACATGGGATCTCCATCGGTTATCGGATCGGTGAAACGCTACCGGTAAAAAGTCTACGCGGTCACTGCGGCCCAAACGCCAAAGTGAACGTTTTTTCACGATGAAGAAGTGTTCATGCGGGCGGGCGGCCCGGATGCCGGCGGAGCTGCCGGACCAGGAACCAGACGATCCCGGCGTTGACCAGGATCACTGCCGCCTTGCCCAGGCCAGGGCGAAGGGCCATTTCCCAGATTTCCAGCGGGATCAGCGAGCTCGTGACGATGGTGGTGAGCCATTCGGCCCAGCGCTGGCCCATCCACAGGCCGATGCCTTCCGTGGTGAAGACCCCCGCATAGGCCAGGGTGACCATGCCCAGGGCGTTGATGCGACCCGGACTCAATCCGCTCAGGAAGACGAGGCCCTTCTGGATCAGGTGCCGTTCCATGCCAGAGGGCATCGCAGCGGCCCAGTCATAGAGGCTGGCCATGACGGTGGGTTCGCTCAGGCGCAGCACGCCATAGGCCGTGGCCAGCAGCAGCAGCACCTTGGTGAGCTTGAACAGCGCGATGGCGCGCAGCACCTTCAGGCCGGACGGATTCTCCCTGCCCGCGGCCACCGGGCCGGGGGCACCCGCCGGAAATTCCGTTGGATCGCCGCGTTCCGCGCGGCCCTGCATCCCCACTCCCATCGGAAGTCTCCGGGTGCGCTCAGCGCCGCCGCAGCCGGCGGCCGGTACGACTGCGCATTGCTCAGGCCCGGCCGGCAGGCGGCTGGAAGCCCAGCGTCGCGTCGAGCAACGCCGGAATGTCGAACACCGCCTGCTCCTCGTCCATCAACAGCGGGGCCACGCCAGCCGCCGCCACCAGTGAGGCCGGCACGGAGACACGGTCGGAGTCCCTGACCACCGTCCAGGTCTCGAGTCGTTTATCCTTGAAGGCATGGTTCAGGGCACCCCAGCGCACCATGGCGGCGCGGGCGCGCGGCGTGTCCCCGCCCCATTGCTTCTGCGCAAGCGACAGGGCGCTCTCGGGCTGGATGTCCTCGTGCGGCAGGGTCATGAGCTCCTGGATGTAACGGATCATCTCTTCCGGCGGTACGTGCATGACGGGAACATTCATGGCGATGACCTCTCTGGCCTCCAGCATACCTTGTTGGGGGCTGCCCCCGTCATTTCCACCCCGTGAACGGCGCAATTGCGTACCCGGGACCGGCCGATGAGCCCGGTGCCGCCCTCCCCGCGCATCGGCGGCCGCCTGCCGGCCCTGTTCGTCGGCCACGGCTCGCCGATGAATGCCCTGGCCGACAACGACTACACCCGCGCGCTGGCATCGAAGGGCCGCGAGCTGCCCCGGCCGCGCGCCATCCTGTGCATCTCGGCCCACTGGTACACGCGGGGCACCGGGGTGACCGCAATGCAGCGCCCTCGCACCATCCATGACTTCGGCGGGTTTCCCCAGGCGCTGTTCGACGTACAGTACCCGGCCCCCGGGGACCCCGAGCTGGCGGCAAGGGTCGAGGCACTGCTGGCGCCGTGGCCGGTGACGGCCGACCAGGGCTGGGGACTGGATCATGGCGCCTGGCAGGTGCTGGTCCACCTGTACCCGCAGGCCGACGTGCCGGTGGTGCAGCTCTCGCTCGACGCCACCCAGCCGGCGCGCGTGCACTACGATCTCGGGCGGCGGCTCTTGCCCCTGCGGGATCAGGGCATCCTCGTCCTGGGCAGCGGCAACATCGTCCACAATCTGCGCACCATCGACCGCCGCGAGGATGCGCCGGTCCAGGCATGGGCGGAAGGGTTCGCCGGCGCGGTGCGCTCGGCGCTCGCCGCCCGCGACCACGATCGGCTCATCGACTTCGCAACGATCCACCCAGAGTCGGCCCGCGCCGTGCCGACGCCGGACCACTACCTGCCCATGCTGTACATCCTGGGCATGCAGCAGCCGGAGGAGGAGATCCGGGTGTTCACGCAGGGATTCCAGTACGGCTCCCTGGACATGACCAGCTTTGCGATCAGCGCCTGAAGGTGCGCGCGCAGCCGTGGGTCAGCGGACGGCGGGCCCAGCGGAAGGAGTGGCGGAGCCGGGCAAGGCCGGCGCCGCCAGGAGCGTACCGAAGGCCTCGCAGCTCATCGGCCGGCCGAACCAGTAACCTTGCGCCTCATCGCAGCCCAATCCTTTCAGGAACGACACCTGCTCGGGCTTCTCCACGCCCTCGGCCACCACGCGCAGGCCGAGGTTGTGGCCCAGCGCGATGATGGCATTGGTGATCGTCGCATCGTCGCGATCCCCCGGCACGTCGCGCACGAAGGAGCGGTCCACCTTGAGGCGGTCGACCGGAAAGCGCTTGAGATAGGAGAGGCTGGAGTAGCCGGTACCGAAATCATCCACCGCGATGCACACGCCGAGGCGCTTGATGGCATGCAGCATCTCGAGCATGTGGTCGGCACCGTGCATGATCAGGCTCTCGGTGATCTCGATCTCGATCCAGCGCGGGTCCAGTCCCGAGCAGGACAGCGCCTCGGCGATGGCGTGCACCAGACCGTCGTGCCAGAACTGGCGCGCCGAGACATTCACCGAAACGCAGATCGGCGGATACCCCGCCTCCTGCCAGGCCTTGTTCTGCCGGCAGGCGCTCTGCAGCACCCAGGCCCCGATCGGAACGATCAGTCCGGTATCCTCCGCGATCGGGATGAAATCAACGGGCATGATGATCTGCCCGGGTGACACCTGCCAGCGGATCAGCGCCTCCGCACCGACGCAGCGGCCGCTGGCCAGATCGATGCGCGGCTGGTAATGCAGCACGAACTGGTCGCGCTCCAGCGCGCGCCGCAGGTTCACCTCCATGGTCAGGCGCTGCGTGATCCGCTCGTTGAGCTCGGCGGTGAAGAACTGGAAATTGTTGCGGCCATGGTCCTTGGCGCGATACATGGCCGAGTCGGCATGGCGCAGCAAGGTCTGCGCATCGCTCCCGTCCTCGGGGTAGAGCGCGACCCCGATGCTGCAGGACATCCGGTGCTCGCCCTGCGGCGTGGACCAGGGCTCGGCCACGGCCTTGAGGATGCGCTGCATGATGGCGCGCACGGGAATCGACCCCTGGGTGTCGGCGAGCAGCAGCACGAATTCATCCCCGCCCAGGCGCGCCAGCGTGTCGACTTCACGCACGCAGCTGCGGATGCGCTGGGCCATGCACTTGAGCAGTTCGTCACCGACGTGGTGCCCGAGCGTGTCGTTGATGAACTTGAAGCGGTCGATGTCGATGAAGGCGACGGCCAGCTTCTTGTCGTAGTTCTGGCAGCTGATGATCGCCTGGCTGATGCGGTCATTGAGCAGCGAGCGGTTGGCGAGCCCGGTGAGCGTGTCGTAGTTCGCCTGCTGCTCGATGCGCGCCTGGTAGCGCATGCGCTCGGTGATGTCCTCCACCGTGCCCTCGAAGCCCGTCGCCGCGCCGCTCTCATCGGTGACCTGGCGCGCGTTCTCGGAGATCCAGATCACATCGCCGTTGCGGCGGTAGACCTGTGACTGGAAATCGTTGACGGAGCCACGGGCGCGGATCATCTCGAACATCTGCCGGCGCAGTTCCGGCTCGACGAACAGCTGGAGCTGCGGATCGGCGGCCGCGCGCAGGAACTCCCCCACCGATTCGTAGCCGAAGATCTGCGCGAGCGCCGGATTGGCCTCGAGCAGCCGGCCATCGGGGCCGATGCGGAAGATGCCCTCGATCGCGTTGTCGAACAGGCCGCGATAGCGGCGTTCCGCCTCGCGCAGCGCACGCTCGGACTCGCGCCGGTCGGTGATGTCCTGAATCAGGCCTTCGAAGGCGACGAGGCGTCCGTTCGCGTCCTTGACGCCCACGCCCCGGTCCCACACCCAGCGGACCTTGCCGTCCGCACGCACCAGCCGGTACTCGATGTCGAAGGGCTCGGAGCGCTGCACCACCGCGCGGCGCACGAACTCACGATCCTCGACGAGCACCAGGTTGTCGAGGGTCAGCCGGCGGACGCCGAGGAACTCCCCGCTGGCATGTCCGGTGAGTGCCTCGCAGCCCTCGCTGACGAAGTCCACGGTGCGTTGCGCATCGTTGCGGCAGCGGTAGGCCATGCCCTGCAGGTTCCCCAGCAGGGTCTTCAGCATGCGCGCGTACTCCTGCTCGCGCGAGAGCCGGTGATCGACATCGAGCAGGCGCTCGATGGACTCGAGGTCCGCCTGCGGCAGGCTCAGGGCGGCGAACCGTCCGGTGTGGCTCGTGCCGCGGCCCTCCTCCGCTGGCTCGTCCGCGGCGAAGATCCGGGAGGGTCGGGGCCCAGGTTCGCTCATGATCGTCCGGCAGGCGGGTCGTCCCGCCGCGATTTCGGGTTCATCACCGGGATGTCGGCCCCGGTTTCGCCAACTTGATCAGGGAGCCCCTGAAATTGGGCCTGGCAAGGCCTTTGCCCGGCATCCGCCGGGCGCGGCAACGCCGGCCATTGCGTCAGGGCACCGGCCGGGGTGTCGACGATTGGCGACCAGGCGCGGCCGGCTCGGCGCAGCCGGCTAGGCCTTGCGCGCGACCAAAGCCGTGACCGCCAGATCGGCGCTCACATTGCCCACGGTCCTGAACAGGTCGGAGACGAACTCCACCGCGAGCAGCAGCGGCAGGATGTCGGTGGGCACGCCCATCGCGATCGAGATGGGCACCGTGGTCGTGAAGAAGGTGATCTGGCTCGGCAGGCTGACGATCGCGAAGTTCGTGACGGTGGCGACCAGCACGCCCGCGACGAGCGGCGCGAGGCCGATCTCGACCCCCTGCACGTGCGCGACGAACAGCACCACCGTGAGGTTCACGATGGGGCTGGTGGCACGGAACAGCGACACCGCCAGGGGCAGCGTCACCGCGCTCACCGATTCCGGGATGCGCAGCGGACCCCGTGCGGCCTCGAGCATCGCCGTGAGGCAGGCCAGCGATGAGCGGGTGCCCAGCGCGAGCACCTGCGAGGGGAGCGCGGCCCGTGCGAAGCTCGAGGGTGGAACCCGCGCGTACGCGGCCAATGCGTAGCTTGCCAGCAGGATGCAGCAGGAGGCGCCGCAGGCAAGCACCAGGTAGTGCCCCACCGCGCCGGCGGAACGCAGGCCGCCCTGCCGGCCCAGTTCCACGGCGAGCGCGAACACACCCACGGGCGCCAGCCACAGCACCCAGTGCACGATCACCAGCATGGTGTCCACCACACCCTGGAAGAACTGCAGGAGCGGTTCACGCCGCGAGGCCGCCACGCGCGTGGCGGCGAACCCGAACAACAGCGCGAAGATCACCAGCTGCAGCAGGTCCCCCTTCGCGGCGGATTCGAACACGTTCGAGGGAACGAGACCCTGCAGCCACTGGCCCAATGGCGGCGGCGCCGGCACGTGCACCCCCGCGGCGCCGGCGCCGGCCCGCAGTGCCGCGGCGGCGCCCGGGTCCACGGGCACCAGACGCAGGGCCAGCGGCACGAGCAACGCGGCGAGGCTCGCCGAGCCTGCGAGCAGGACCACGAACCAGCCGATGCTGCGCGCCGCGACGCGGCCTCCCGCGGCGCTGTCACGCACGGTGCCCACACCCGTGACCAGCAGCGCGAACACCAGCGGCAGCACCGTCACGCGAAGGCCGTTGAGCCACAGGGCGCCGAGGGGTTCGATGGCCGCGAGCGTGGCGGCCGGCATGCCGGGATGATGGCCCAGCAGCGCCCCGGCCAGGAGGCCCGCGCACAGCGCCAGCAGGATCACCACCCCGGAGGACACGCGCTAGTCGCCCGCTTCAGCCCGGATCCAGTCCTGGAACTGCTTGACGACGTATTCCTCCGGCATCAGCACGCCCTGCGCATGCGGGGCGGCACGCAACCCTGACTGGTTGAGCTCGCACACCTGCGCGTCCTCGCGCAGCACGGCGCCGGCGAAGTCGGTGATCCGTTGCACATCGAAGGCCGGGTCGGCGAGCGTTTCGGCAGAGAACAGGTACTCGATGTGCAGCTCCGTGGATTCCGGCGCGAGCGGCCGCAGGCGCACGACCCGCACGTAATCCGGGTGCCCGACGATGAACACCGAGGGGAGTCCCGTCATGTACACGTATCCCGTGCGCAGGTCCTCTGCGGCAATGCCGGGGAAGGCCTTGCCGACGAGCTGCCCATCGCGGCTCCAGGTGTGGGCGCCGCGCCGCACGCCACCGCGGTATTTCGGATCCTCGTCCTGCGCGTGCTGCTTCCATTGCGGGTCATCGCGCGGCTCCATCAGCGCGCGGCCATAGATCGGCACCATCTGTGAGAGCGTGGGATGCACCAGCGGGCAGTGCAGGCACTCGTTGTAGTTTTCCCAGAAGATCTTCCAGTTGCAGCGCAGGACCTTGGTGGCCGAGTGCCCGACCTGCAACTCTTCCAGCGGCCAGCCATCCAGGCGCGTGAGCGGCGTATCCCAGCTCGCGGCGAACGGCGGCGGATCCTTCGCCAGCGAGACGAACACGAAGCCGCGCCACTCGCGCATGCTCACCGGGTACAGCGCGTGCTCCTTCGCATCGAAACCCGCCGGCGTGAATTTCGAGGTGATGCGCTGCAGCTTACCGTCCAGCGCATAGCTCCACGCGTGGTAGGGGCATACGATGGCAGCCGTGCGCAGGGTGCCCGAATCCTGCGTGCACAGGGTCGAACCGCGATGTCGGCAGGTGTTGTGGAAACCGCGCAAAACCCCCGCCTCATCGCGCACCAGGAAGAGCTTCTGGTCGCCCACCTCGAAGGTCCGGAAGGAGCGCGGGGCGGGAAGCTCGGTCGCGCGGCAGACATACAGCCAGTGACGCTGCCAGATGCGCCGCATCTCGAGTTCGTGGCGCGCGGGGTCGAAGTACCAGGCCGCGGGAAGGCTGGGGTGGGCGGAGGTCAGGCCGTTGAAGTCGAGATCATCGTGCTCGCTCGCCATCCGGGCATTGTACATGCCCGCTGCGCGAGCGCTCAGTGGACGTGGTTCAGGACGCTGTATTTCAGGAAGAAATCGGCCTGCTCGTAGTCCGGGTACAGCGCCTGCATGCGCTGCATCGCCTGCTCGCGCGATCCCGCGCTGCGCACGATGCCGAGGTAGTCGTCGATGTAGCGGATCATGCGATCGAACAGCGCGGCATCGGTGGGCTCGCCATGGCCCGGGTAGATGCGCGGGTTCAACGGGGCGTACCGCGCCTTCAGCCGCTGCAACTCACCGCGCCAGGCTTCCACCCGTGGCAGGTCGATGTCATCGCCCATCCACAGGTGGACGCGGTTGTAGCCGGCATCGGAGAGGAACAGCGCGTTGAGGTCGGGCGAGTACACCGTGGAGAGATGCTTCGCCTCGGTGGGCGGATAGTCGTCGGTGATCTCCAGCACCCCGCCCCCTTGGAGTTCGAGCCTTGGTGCGGGCAGCACGTGGATCAACCCATCGTAGTCGAAGCCCCGCGGGTTGGAAGGCGAGCGTGGCCGCAGGGCCGGCTCCAGGGCGGGCTCGGTCCCCGACTGGCCGCCGGTGTCCATGTAGATGGCATAGTCCTTGATGTCCTGCTTGATGGCCTGGCTCGCCACGACGATGCGCGCCGACGGAAACGCCTCGTGCAGGTAGGCCATGCCGGTGAAATGGTCGGTGTGGCCGTGGGTGATGTAGATGTCGGTGAGCGGCAGGCCGCTGGCACGGATGCGCTCGGCGAGCTTCTTCGCTTCCTCGGTCTTGCGCTGCGCATCGATGAGCACCTGCGAGGTGCCGTTGGAGACGATGAAGGAATTCACCGTCGCGTACCGGCCCGAATACACCTCTATCTTCAGCGGCGGCGCTGAATGCTCGTAGACCTGCTCGCCGTCGATGAAGGTGCGCAGCACCGCCGTGCTGTGCAGGTCGGTGGGCTTGATCGCATACGGGTCGCGATCGAGCACGATGAAGTCGGCGCGCAGGCCCACCTCCAGCCTTCCGACGGTATCCGCCATGCGCTCCTGGCGCGCGGCGTTACGCGTGAACAGGTCCAGCGCCTCGCTCACCGTGATGGCTTCGGCCTTGCCGAAACTGCGCGCGCTGCCGCCGGGCTCCTCGCGGGTCACCAGCGTCTCGATGCCGATCCAGGGATTGACCGAGGGCACCACCGCCCAGTCCGAGCCCGGCACCACGGCAGCGCCCGCATCGAGCATCTCGCGCACCGGCCAGACGCGGCGGATGGTGTCGGGGCCCACGGCGGCGATGATGCTGTCGTTGATGGGGCTCGGGCCCCACAGGTAGGGCGAGACCTCGAAGGTCGCGCCGATGCGGCGCGCACGCGACAGGTCCTCGCGCGCGACGAAGGTGCAGTGACCCACGTTGTGCAGGAGGCCGGAGAATCCGTTCGCCGCGCGGGCCGCCTCGATGGCATCGAGCCCGGCCCGCACGGCGGCATCGCCGGCGGCATGGAACTTCACGGTGAGGCCCATCGCATCGAAGCGCGTGACCGCGGCCTTGAGCACCTCGGGCTTCACCAGCAACAGGCCGTAGCGGCTGGCCTCGTCCTGCCGGCCGGCCATCTTCTCCACATACGGCTCGAGCATCGCGGCGGTGTGGCTGTCGGTGGGCACGCCATCGAGGAAGATCTTCACGCAATCCGTGCGCACTCGTCCAGATTCGTACAGGTGGCGCTGCGAGATGGCCGCCTCGTCCTCGGGGGTGCCGGGCGCCCAGTTCAGGCACAGCGTGGCGCGCTGCTTGATCTCACCGGCCGCCGCCATCGCCGCATAGGTTTCCAGCTCCGCCTGCTGGCCGGCGACGAAGCCCACCGAGCCTTCCGTGTAGGAGGTGATGCCCACGGCCAGCATCTGCTGCAGGGCGCTGGCCAGCGCGGCGCGCAGTTGCTCCGACGTGGGCCGCGGCATGCGCGACTTCACCAGCAGTTGCGCGGATGACTCGCGCAACACGCCGGTGGGCTCGCCGTGCGCATCACGCTCGATGATGCCGCCCGGCGGATCGGGCGTGTTCCGGTCGATGCCGGCGAGGCTCAGCGCCCGCGAGTTCACCCAGGAGCTGTGGCCGCTGGTGTCCTCGAGCAGCGCCGGGTGATCACCGCTCACCTGGTCGAGCTGCCGCTTGTCCATGGGCCTGCCCAGCGCCGGCGCATCCCATTGCCCGCCCGTGAGCCACTCCCCGGGCGCGAGCCGGGCGGCGCATTCACGCAGGCGGGCCTGGAGCTTTGCGAGCGTCGCGCCCTGCTCGATCAGGCATTGCTTCTGCAGCATGCCGCCGAACAGCGGGTGCACGTGCACATCATGCAGGCCGGGCAGCACCGTTGCACCGTGAAGGTCGAGCAGATGCGTGGCCGGCCCCTGCCAGGCTCGCATGGCAGCGGCATCACCGAGAGCCACGATGACGCCGTGGCGCACGGCCATGGCCTGCGCCCAACCCGAGGACGTGCGGATGTGTGCACCGCTCACCACGAGATCCGCGGGCTCGCTGCCCGGATCAGGCGATGGCGCCATCGCCATCGCCATCGCCGTCAGCGGCGAGCAGAGACTCAGCATCATCCAGCCGGTCCAGGGCCGCACCGTTGCGCTCCTCTAGTAGCGGTACAGGGCGGTCACGCCGATGGTGCGCGGGCGGAACGTGTAGATCTGGAACAGCGGCGAGCCGGTCGGCGTCCCCTCGAGCACCTTTGACAGATTGGGCTGCGCATTGAACAGGTTTTGTGCGAACAGGGACAGGTCGACGGCACCCAGCTTCACGCCCGTGCGCAGTGAGGCGTAGGAGTTGGCGGGGGTTCCGAACACCACATCAGGATTTCCGCCATCCGCCGGATTCTGCCCCGGCATGAGGCCATTGAGCTTCGCGCCATACTGGTAATCCATGCGCGCGTAACCCTCATGGGACGCCACCGGGAAGTTCACCTGTCCGAACAGCGCCAGGGTCCAGGGCGAACCGCCGAAGCGGTCACCATCGGAAACCACGGGGAACGGGGCATTCGGCCCACCTGCCGCTGCTGCCGCCGCCGCCGCGGGCGTCGCAAAAGCCGTCTTGGAGTACTTCGCATTGGTATAAGCAAAAGTCGCGCCCAGCGACAGGGCATCGAACGGGCGCACCTCAGCCTGCAGGTCGAAGCCGGTGCTGCGCATCTCGCCGAGATTGGAGGTGAACTGGAAGCCGCAGTTCAGCAGGTACACGTTTTGCTGGATGTTCTTCCATTTGATGAGGTACGCGCTCGCATTGATCAGCACCTTGCGATCGGCAAACTGGTTCTTGGACCCGACCTCGTAGCTCCACAGGCTGTCCGAGCTGTACTTGTCCGGAACATCCGACAGACCATAGCCCTGCAGGTCGGCGATGCAGGTGGTGCCCACCTTCGGGTTGGCGCCGCCGATGCGGAAGCCCTTGGCGATGGTCAGGTACAGCAGGTTGTCCGGGTTGACCTGGTATTCGAGGCCGAACCGCGGCGTCACCGGATGTTCGGAGATCTTGCCGGTGCTGGACACCGGCGGCCCGAACAGCACGAAGCCGCTGTACTCGGCATTGCCTTCATACTCGGTCTTCGAGACACGCACGCCGCCGATCACCTTGAACTTGTCGGTGACCTTGAAATCAACCTGGCCGAACAAGGCTGTCTGCTTGTCGACGGAGTTGAAGGGGTTCTGGCGGTAGATGAAGCCATCGGTGGCGGGAACTCCGAAGAAGTTCAGCAGGCCCGGATCGTAGACGTTCTCCACCGTGTTCTCGCGGGCACGCTGGAAGAACGCGCCTGCGGTCCAGTTCAGCCGCGCCGCCGCATCGCTCGATTGCAGACGGATCTCCTGCGTGAAGTTCTTCTGATCATCCGCCCACTGCGTCGGCGCGGAGTTGTCGCCCCCCGTATCGGCAAACGGTGTGGCGAGGAAGATGGAGCGGTCGAATTGCGTGTAGTCAGAAATGGCCGATTGCTTGCGATCGTAGTACGAGGTGCTGGACACGAGTTGCACGGGCCCCAGGTCCCACTCGATCTTCAGTGCGGTCAACGTGAACTTGTCCTCGTTCGACGTGGCCAGCGCATTGCCCGTTCGGAACCTCGAATTGAACAGACCACCCGCGGGGTCCTGGCTCGGCGGCGTGATGGACCAGTACGCCGAGGTGTCATCGACGGTGCGCTTCTGGTAGGAGACCGATGGCGTCACCGTGAGCGAATCCGTCGCCGCCCACTTCAGCCCCACTCGCGCCGTGATGGTCTTGTTGGAATTGGCGCGCTTGTCGGCAAGCGTGTTGGTGCGCCAGTCGTAGCGGTCGATGTAGCCGCCTTCGTGCCGTCCCGAGACGCTGGCCCGGATGGCAAGCTTGTCCTGGATCAACGGGGTGCCGCCGGCCACGCCCAGTTCGTACACGGGGTCGCCATGCTGGGTACCCGCGGCTTCCGCTCGTCCGTAGATGCTGCTCTTGGTGAGATTCGGTTCCGGCGAGATGAAGCGCACGGTGCCGCCCTCGGAGCCCGCACCGAACAGCGTGCCCTGCGGACCGCGCAGCACCTCGACGCGTTCCATGTCGAACAGCGCGGGGTAGGCATTGAAGGTACCGAACGACAGGTGCCGGCTCTGGATCGGCGTATCGTCGATGTACAAACCCGTGGTCGCCGCGCCGGCGGAGGAGTCGATGCCGCGGATCGCGATGTTCGAGCTCTCGAAGTTGTTGTTCACCGTGCCGCGTGTGAAGTTCACGCTGGGCGTGAGCCGCGCGACATCATCGATGCTGCGCGTGCCCTGCGCATCCATGGCCGCCTGGCTCATCACCGAGACGCTGATCGGCACGTCCTGCAGGCGCTCGGTGCGCCGCTGCGCGGTGACGACGATCTCCTCCAGTCCCGCCGAGGCGCCCTCTTCCGCGGCGCGAGTGGCGACCGGCAGCACCAGCACGGCGCACAATGACACAAATCCCATCGTTCTCATGGCATCCCCCATTTGTTCTATTGGCCTGGCCCGGCAACGCGCGCAGGCTGGCTCACTCGGATATTACGCATGGGATGCCGAGGTCCGCCACCTCCCGTGGCGGTGCGCGTCGGATCGTGCGTAAATGAAGCAACACGAACTGGGGGAATCTGGATGAAAACGAATCGCACCTCGGCACGCATCGCCCTGGGTCTCTCGCTCGCCGCCGGACTGGGCTTTCTTGCCGCTGTCGGCGCACGCGCCGCGGCGCCGGCGGAACTGCTGCTGACGCACGGCGCCATCTACACCGTCGACCCGGCGCACTCCTGGGCGCAGGCCGTGGCGGTGAGCGGCGGGCGCATCGTGTTCGTGGGAAGCGATGCGGCGGCGGACAAGTGGAAGGGGCCGAACACCAAGGTCGTGGACCTGCAGGGTCGCTTCGTCATGCCCGGCATCGTCGACATCCACCAGCATCCGGTCATGGGCGGCCTCAAGATGCTGTTCGAGTGCAAGTTCCCCTTCAGCGCCAAGCCCGAGGAGGTATCCGCGGCCGTCAAGGCCTGCGCCGACAAGGCGCCGCCCGGCGCCTGGGTCCGTGGCGGGCAATGGGGCTCGGGCTTCTTCGTTCAGAACAAGATCGCCTCGCCCCGTGCGCTGCTGGATGCCGTCTCCGGCGATCATCCCGTGTATCTGTACGATGACTCCGGCCACAACGGCTGGGCCAACAGCGCCGCCCTGAAGGCCGCGCACATCGACAAGCGCACCGCCACGCCCGAGGGCGGCACCATCCAGCACGATGCGGCGGGCGAGCCCAACGGCGTGCTGCTCGAGACGGCGGCGCGATTGCTCGACAAGGTCATTCCGGCCCCGACCGATGAGCAATTCCTGGCAGCGGCCCGCGAAGCGGTGAAGGAAGGCAATGGCTATGGCATCGTCGCGATGAAAGACGCCGGGGCGCCTTCCGACCATGCGGGCAAGGCCTTCAGCAGCCTGGACAAGGCCGGCGAACTCGCGATGGACGTGGCCGTCTCGGCCCGCACCCCCTACGGCGGCCGCAACGAGCCGCTGGACTACGCCTCCATCGAGCGGCAGCGCGACCTGTACCGTTCACCTCACGTGCACACGGAGTTCGTCAAGATCTTCCTCGACGGCGTTCCCACCGAGGCACGCACGGCGAAGATGCTGGCGCCCTACGTGGCCGACGCCGCCCACGGCGATCACTACACCGGTGAACTGCACGTCAATCCGGCGATGCTCGCGAAGGACGTGACCGAGCTCGACAAGCGCGGCTTCACCGTCAAGATGCATGCCGCGGGCGATGGCTCGGTGCGCGCAGGACTTGATGCCGTGGCTGCGGCCCGCAAGGCCAATGGCGACAGCGGCCTGCACCATGAGCTCGCGCACGCCGGCTACGTCGACCCGAGCGACATCCCGCGGTTCCGCCAGCTCGACGTCATTCCCGACTTCTGCCCCATCCTGTGGTACCCCTCGCCCATCATCGACTCGGTGGTGAGGGCCGTGGGTCCGCGCGGCGAGCACTACTGGCCCACCCGCGACCTGCTGAAGGCAGGCGCGATGGTCGCGACCGGCTCGGACTGGCCGGCCGCGGTGCCCGATCAGAATCCGTGGATGGGTGTCGAGTCGCTGGTGACCCGCAAGGACCCGCGCGGCATCACGCCGGGCTCGTACTGGGCCGAGCAGGCGGTGAGCCTCGCCGAGGCGATCCGCATCTATACGCTCAACGGCGCGCGTGCGCTGCGGCTGGAGAAGCATATCGGCTCGATCGAGCCCGGCAAGTCGGCGCAGCTCATCGTGCTCGACCGCAATCTCTTCCGGGTGCCCGCCTCCGATATCGGCGAGACCCGGGTGCTCATGACCTGGTTCGAGGGCAAGCTCGCCTACTCGGCGAATCCGTAACGTTGCGGACGGCGGATCAGTAGTGGTAGGAGGCGCTCACGGCCAGCGTACGGGGCCGTGAGCTGATGACATACAGCAGTGGGGTGCCGCCGCGCCCCTGCCCCACGTCCTGGAGGACCGAAAGCCGCGGGCGCCGGTCCAGCAGGTTCTGCGCGGACAGCGCCAGGTCCCATCCCGCGATGCGACCGCCGAGCCGCAGGTTCAGCAAAGCCTGCGCGGGTATGCCGGTGAACCAGCCGGGGTCCCCGCCATTGGCCGCGTTCGTGGTGGGCACCGGGTCGCGTTGCCGGGCCGCATACTGCAGGTCGAGACGCGCGTAGCCCAGCCAGCCCCGCAGGTGCCGTTGCGTTTCCGCGAACGCGCTCGCGGTCCACGGTGAGACCGGCAGATGATCACCCCGCTGCACCAGTGACAGTGCCGCGGGCGCCAGCCGCACGGTGCGCGAAAACACGGCATCGGTGAAGCCCAGCGCCACGCCCGCGCTCGACAGTTCGCCCGGGCGCCACTGCATCTGCAGGTCGACTCCACGACTCTGCGCCCGGCCCAGGTTCGCCGTGAACTGGAAGCCGCAGGCCGTCAGCTGCACGCTTTGCTGGATGTCCTGCCAGCGGATCAGATAGGCACTGGCATCGAGCAGCCATCGCCGCTCCGGCGCGGCCAGCTTCGCGCCGGCCTCGAAGCTCCACACCGTGTCGGACGCGTATCCCGGCGGCACCTCGGTGAGTCCGATGGACCCGAGTGCGCTGTCCGCACCGCCGTAGCACAACCGTCCCACGGCGGGATTCGCCCCACCGATGCGATACCCCTTGGCCAGGCTCACATAGAAGAGCTGGTCCGGCCGCGGTGAATAGCTCAGGCCCAGCTTGGGCGTGACGGGATCTTCGCTGATCCGGCCCCGGCTGCCCACTGGCGTGCCCACCACGGGTCCTGCGAAGAAAGCCTCTCCTTCGAAGCGAGCGTGCGTCAGCCGCAACCCCAGCGTGAGTTTGAATCGCGCATCCAGGCGTACATCGGCCTGGCCGAACAGGGCGAGTTGCGTGTCGATGGAGCGGAACGGATCCTGGTAATAGAGATAGCCGCCTCGATACACGGGGAATCCGAGTTGCGCGACCAGCGAAGGGTCGAACACGTTCTCGACCGTGTTCTCCCGGGCGCGGTGCGCGAACAGCCCGGCCGTCCAGGCCATGCGCTGGCCCGGGGTTGCGGATTCCAGGCGGATCTCCTGCGTCCAGTTCTGCTGCACGTCCGCCCAGGCCGTCGGTGCGAGGATGCCCGGCGGCGGGAACGGATCGTCGAGAAACACCGCGCGGTTGTATTCCGCGTAGTCGCTCACGGCCGATTGCCGCCGGTCGAACAGCGAGGTGCTGCTGGTCAGCCGCATCGCCCCCAGCGTTGCGTTCACGCGCAGCGCCCACAGCGTGAAATCATCGTTGCTGGGATTCGCGATGGCATTGCCGTTGCGCAAGGCCCGATCGAACTGCCCGCCGGTCGGGTCCACCGCGCCGGGCACGAGGTCCCACCAGGCAGCCGTGTCGGAGACCCGCCGTTGCTGATGGAACACCGAGGGCGACACCTCAACCTCATCTGTCAGCGCCCATGACAAGGCAAGCCGCGCGGTGCGCGTCACGGCAGCGTTGGCATTCGCCGCGGCCACGCGGCCCGCGTGCCAGTCGATGCGGTCGACGTAGCCGCCCTCGCGCCGGTTCGAGGCGGACAAGCGCAGCGCCACGCGTCCGTCCGGTGAAGGCAGGCCCACGGCGCCACCGTATTCATGGGAGGCTGCACCATGCGTGGTCGTGGCGGCTTCCGCCCGCGCGTACAGCTCCATCGACTGACGCGAGGGTTCGGGCGTGATGAAGCGCACCGTGCCCCCTTCCGAGCCGGCGCCGAACAAGGTGCCTTGCGGACCGCGCAGCACCTCGACCCGCTCGATGTCGAACAGCGTGGGATACGCGTTGTAGGTGCCGAAGGACAGGTGCCGGCTCTGGATGGGCGTTTCGTCGATGTAGACGCCGGTGGTGGCGGCGCCGGCCGAGGATCCGATGCCGCGGATGGAAATCTCGGAGGACTCGGAGTTGTAGTTGCGGCCGCGACTGAAAGTGACCCCGGGCGCCAGCCGGGCGATGTCCTCGATGGAGCGCGCGCCCCGCACCTCCAGCGCGCGGCGTTCGAAGGCGGCGATGGACAGTGGCACGTCCTGGAGCCGCTCGGCTCGACGCTGCGAGGTGACGATGACCTCGCCGAGCGTGCCTGTATCCTCCGGCCGCTCCGACGACGCGACACGCACCGGGTGGCGTGGCGCCTCCGCCACGCTCCGGCGGCGGATCACGATGATGCCATCACCCGACTCCTGGGCTTCGAGGGAACCGTCCTTCAGCAGCAGCGCGAGCGCCGCGCGCGGCGTCAGCCGGCCGTGGATGGCAAGGCCCCGAACACCGGCGACCAGCGCCGGATCGAAGAGGATCTGCAGATCGGCGCCGCGCGCCAGCTCGCGCAAGGTGATCCCCAGGGCCTGCGCGGGCAACGCGAGATCCAGCGGCCGGTCGAGGGGCGCAGGCTGCGCCCGCGGCGATCCTGCCTGCGGCAATGCTGCCTGCAGCGATCCCGCCATGAGCAGCGCCGCGAGCAGTGCCAGGAACGGCGCCAGGAGCAGCGATGGCAGCCCGCGCCACACGGGACCTCGCGCGCGTTGCCGGCGGATGGCGGCTCCCACGACCCGCGCTCAGAGCGCGCGCAGGCCGTCGCTCTCCGTGCGCAGCTCGGCGAGATATCGTCGCAGTTCCTCGCGCCGGGCAGGCATGGCCCGCCGCCCCGCGGGCGAGAGGACCCTCGCCGGCACGTGCGCGAGATTGTCCTCGAGCATCTTCACCACGGCCGGCCCGTCCGGCGCCGCGCCATTCGGATCGGCAAGCGCGATGATCCGCGCCACGCCGATGGCGCCGAGCCAGTCCAGCGCATCGGCATCGAGCCGCACGCCGTCCTTCGCGGCAAGCTGCCGCGCCAGTTCGTAGTCGCGCACGCTATGCGAGTAGCCCCAGGCCGGGTTGCGGAAGTGCTCCTGGGCGAAGGCCCGGATGCTGGCACGCCAGTCGGCCCCCGGCGCCGGGTGCGGCGCACCCGCCGGCATCGCCGCCGCGGCCCCGGCCGCCATCCACACGCCGATCATGATCGGCAGCATTCGTCGAAGACTGTCCATCCGGCCCTCCCCCATCGCGTTGCCGTGAATGCGCAGGGTCTATCATGGCCCGCCAGACCGGTCACCCGCCAGACCGGTCAACCCCGGACTGGTCACCCCCCGGACTGGCGGATCGCCGATCCCCGCGCGTATAACAGCGCAGGGCACCGAAGGATGCCGATCGTGCGCGATATCGTTTCGAACCAGAACCCCGTCCACGAATCCGCGGACCCGACGGATGAGGCCCAGCGGGCCTACCTCACGCTGCTGTTCAACAAGTACCGGGGCGCGTTGCTGCGCCACGTGGAGCGCTTCACCCGCTCACCGGAAGATGCCGCCGACATCGTCCAGGATACCTACCTGCGGGTGATGCACCGGATCAGCATCGCGCGCTTCGATGCCGAGACCCGGGCCTACCTGTTCCAGACCGCGACGAACCTGGCGCGGGATCATCACCGCCGGCAACTGTTCCGTTCGCACCGTTCGCTGGAGGAGGCGCCGGACGATTCGCTCCAGGCCAGCGAACCCACGCCGGAGCAGCGGCTCGCCGCCGGCCAGATCGGCCAGGCGCTGGGCCGCGCCATCGCCGCGATGCCCTCCGGGACCCGCCAGGTATTCCTGCTGGCACGCGTTCAGGACCTGCCCTACGAGCAGATCGCCACGCGCTTGGGCGTGGGCCGGCGCACGGTGGAACGCCGCATGGCCGAGGCGATGACCCTGCTGATCGCCTGCCTGAGGCACGCATCATGAGCGCACCGCGCTCGGCCGCGCAGTGGTTCGCGAAACGACGGGGCCCGCGTGACCCGGCTCTGGAGGAGGCGTTCGAGCGCTGGCTGGCCTCGGATGCCTCGCACGCGGAGGACTATGCCCTCTGCCAGGCGGCGTGGGCGCTGTCGGTGGGACCTGCGCAGGTCGCGGCGGAACGCCGTGGAACGCGTGCGCGGACCTTGCGGGCCTGCGCGGGGTTCCTCGCGCTCGCTGCCGGCGTTGCGGCCGTTGCATTCTGGTTCTGGCCCGCGCCTTCGCAAGAGTGGTCGACGCTCGCCGGTGAGCAGCGCACGCTCGCCCTGGCCGACGGCTCCACGGTGGTGCTGAACACGCGCACGCGGATCCACGTGCGGCTCTCGCATCGGACGCGCGAGGTCGAGCTCGATGAAGGAGAGGCCTTCTTCGAGGTGGCTCACGACGCCCTGCACCCGTTCACCGTGCAGACCCGCCTGGGCTCGGCCCGCGCCGTCGGCACCCATTTCAACGTCGATCTGCGCCCCTCGCGTCTCGTGGTCACGACCACGGAAGGACGGGTGCTGGTGCGCAGCGTGTCGACCGGCGCCGGCGTCTACGTCGATCCGGGACACCGGGCGGCGCTGGAGTCCGGCGCGGCCCGGCCGCTGCTCGGCAACGCCGACCCGGCGGCAACACTCAACTGGCGCTCCGGCCGCATCGAGGTGGATGCGGCGCCCTTGCGACAGGTGCTGGAGGAATTCAGCCGCTACACCACCCTGCCGGTGCGCGCGGCGGACGCGCAGACGGCTTCGCTCCGGGTGACGGCGGTGCTGCGCGCCGGGGATCTCGCTGCGTTGCGCAGCACGCTGAAGGCCGCCTTTGGCCTCACGCTGGAAGAGCGGCCCGACGCTTACCTCGTGCGCCCGGCCAGCGCGGGCCACTGATCAGCGCTGGAGGCGCCTCAGCTCCCGAGACGCCGGGTCAGTGGTTCGAACCCGCGCCATTTACCGGCAATACGGGCAGCTTGCACACCACACGGCCCGGCTGGCGGGCATCCTGCGAGGATTCCCCCGGCTCGCAACTCGCGGATTTCCGTTTCCAGGGAGTGCACGTGCGCGACCTAAGGCTTCGACTGCCAGACCTTCAGCGTGTCAGGCGACCCCTGTGCCCGCACGCCATTGTCACCGAGTATCTCCTCGGTGGCGGCCTCGACCTCGCCGCGCGCGAACACCACTGCTTCCCCGCTGCGGTTCTCGAACTCGAAGGCGACGAAGGGATCCTTCAGGTCCCGCAACACCGACACCAGGTGCGCAAGGCTGTGGATCCTGATGCCATTGACCGAGGAAACCACCGCGCCGCTCAGGTTGGAGTAGCCCTTGGAGATGCGATGCGGGAACATCGGCGAGGACACGACCACGAGCTCCTCGCGGTCCGGGCCGGGCTCGGCGCCGCGCATCGTGATCAGCGGGCTGCCGATGAAGCTCAACATGTGCATCGCGGATGCGTTCCCGCCGATCAGCGACAAGAGCTGCGCGGTGGCCTTGGAGAACACCAGCGGGCCGTAGATGAAATACGGCGGATATTCGCCGAGCATCTCCGGGATCAGCAGCGGGCGCTGCGAGGACACCGGCAGTTCGATGTCGAGCTTGCTGCCCTTGCGCACGATGCTCAAGGGAAGCTTTCCGTTCTTCGCCACCTTCTGCACCAGGTAGGTGAAGTTCACCCGCAGGTCGGCGCCGAAGCGGATCATGCCCTGGTCGTCCACCGGCGTGCCGCCGATGCGGGTGATGACATCCCACTCCTGCAGCGGGTAGTCGGCGGTGTCGCGGTAGGGCCGATGGACGATGATGCCCTCCACCGAACGGTCGAGCTGCAGGAAGCTGCGCAGCGAAGGATTCTCCAGCGTCTGGAAGTCATCGAACATCGCCGGCTTGCCGTCGTAACGGCCATCCCGGACATCGGCGAGGAACAGGTCGATCTCCTCGTTCGGGATGATGTAGCCGATGTTCTGCGAGTCCCCGCCAGCGCGGCTGAAGGCGAGGCCGATCATGCGATCCCCGGCCACCGCGGGCCCGCCACTGTTGCCCGGGTTGATCGCCGCATCGATCTGGATGCGCAGCCCGGAAACCGGGTAGTTGTAGTACATGAACTCGATGCGCGAGACGATGCCCTTGGTGATGGACAGCGAACTCCCTCCCTGCGGGAACCCGTAGGCGAGCACCGCGTCCTTGATCCTCGGCAGTGCGTTGGCCCGCGCCATTGGCGCGTGGGTATCGAAGAACCCTTCCTCGTCGAGCTTGAGCACCGCGAGGTCGATGCCAGGGGCGATGGACTCGACGGTGGCCGAGATCTTGTCTCCCGACTGGTTGGCCTGCACCTGCACCTGGCTCGCGTACAGCACGACGTGAGCGTTGGTAAGGATGCGGTGGCCTTCGATGATGACGCCGGACCCGCTGATCTCGCTGGGCGCCTGCTTGGTCCAGGGACGTGCGGCATCCGGGTAGCGGACGGTGGAGAAGATCTTGACCACGGAGTTGCCGAGGTCGGGAGGCGCCTTCGAGGCGGCCGGGGCCGCAACGCTCCAGAACAGGCTCGCTATGCCCACGCCCGCGAGCCACATGCGCTTGGTCATCGAACACCCTCGAGGATCGACCCTTGAAGGCGCGACTATACTATTTACCCACGTTACTTGCGGGGAGCTGACGCCGATGAACCGATTCGCCCTCAACCACATCCGCCTGATCAGCGCCTGCATCGTGGGACTGGCCGCGGGATTGATCGCACCGGCGGGCGACTCCACGGTGCTTCGGTTGCTGATCGGATGGAACAGCGGAGCGGCGCTGTTCCTGCTGCTCATCTACCTGTGGATGCGAAGCCTGAGCGCGAGCCAGATCTGCTCACGATTCATCGAGGAGGACGAGAGCGCGCCCGTGATCCTCACGGTGGTGATCGCCGCCGCGCTGCTGAGCCTGCTGGCGATCGTTGCGCTGCTGTCCACGATGCGGGACTTGCCGGCGGCCGCGCGCGGCCTGCACTTCGCGCTGGCGGCCATCACGGTGGTCGACTCCTGGCTGCTGGTGGGCGTCATGTTCACGCTCCACTATGCCGACTTGTTCTACAGCGCCTCTCCCACGGATCGCCCGATGGATTTCCCGCACACGCCGATGCCGGTGTTCTGGGACTTCGCGTACTTCTCCTTCACGATCTCCGCGGCCTGCCAGACCTCCGATGTGGGCACGCGAGGCACGAGCGTGCGGCGGATCGTGCTGTTCCACACCGTCATCGCCTTCCTGTTCAACGCATCGATCCTGGGTTTTGCGATCAACGTGACCGCCGGGCTGTTCGCCGGCTGAAGTCGCGGGATCAGTTGGGGAGCACATCGCCCGGAGCGGGAAAGTAATGCTGCTCCCGCATCCGTGAGGCCGCCGCCGACAGGTCGCGACGGTCGGCACGGGATCGCTTCGCGTCCGCGTCGAAGATCCAGAGACTCACGTCCAGCGCCGCGCTCTGCACGGGCAGGCTGGAGTCGAGCACCTGCAGGGTGATCACGCCCGCCACGGGGGAATTGGGCGTGCCGCTGATGGCGCCGGTGTAGTCATCGAGCGAGAGACCGGCCGGCAAGCCTCCCCGCCTCACATGCCAGGAGTAGGGAAGCTTGCCACCATCCGCGACCAGCGCCGCACGATACGGTTCGCCCGCACGGCCATTGGGAAGGTCGAGTGTCACGACGTGCAGGGGAAGCCCGAGGTGAGCCTGTTCGGCCGCCTCATCGCAGGCCGCCTGCGTGAGGACCACCAGGATCAAGAGCATCCACTTGGGCGACGTCGACATCACATGCCTCCCGACGCCCAGTAGAGGCTCGGAGCAGCCCGCGAGGCATAGGCGCGCGCCGCATTCGGCTATCAGCCAACATCGCGCACCGCCCGCGGGGCCACGTCGGCATGAACGGAGGCCCGCGGTCGGTCGACGGCGAAGCTTATCTCAGCCACGACCGCTTCGCGGCTTGCCGCGCAAGGACGATGAGGGCAATCGCAACCGCGACGACGATCGCCTGCAGCACGATGGGCACCGGGTTACCATTTCTGGCCGCTCCCGCAATGACGAAGATGCCGATGTCCTGAAGCACGACGCCGGCCAGCGATGCGTAGAACAGCGAGAGCGCCCAGCGACTTCGAATCAGGAGCGCGACGCAACCCAAGGTGCCACCCAGCACCGCGATGAGACTTGCCGCGACTGACCACGACGGGCGCGCCGCGTACAGCGCCTGTTGTTGCGCGGGCAAGGCGGCGATATCCGCAGCCGACAAGCGAAGATCCGCCATCACGGCGAACAACCCGGCCAGGTTCCAGAGCAACGCGACGGCCGAGAGCAACCTGAACCAGAGCGGAAGCTTTGGCATCTGGGTCTCTATTGCTGCTCGCATGCAGGCAGGTCGGGTATGTTGCGAACCCATGGCAATGAAGAGCGGGTCCATATCTGAGCGTGCGGGGCAAGTGCTGCACGCTGTTTGACGCAGCCGATTCGCACGGTCGCATATTCCGCATCTTCAGCGGGGGCGCCGAAAATGGGCGTGGCGCATTCGGGGCAAAAGGCCTGGATTCTCCGGTTGCCGCTATCGGCAACCTTCATGTAGCACCTGGGCTCACCATGCACCACAAACGACTGCATTGGGGCCGGTACGATGACGCGAAACGGAGAGCCGGACAGAACCTGGCAGTCGGAACAGTGACATACCACGACCCGTGACGGATCGACCTCCGCGGTGAACGTGATGCGCCCACAATGGCAAGAGCCTTCAATTTGCATGATCGTCCTCCGTCCCGGTCAACTTTCGGCACACAGGAGCTCGTCCGTTGACAAGAATACTCCCGGGGCAACCAGGCGGAACACGGAACCTGTTTGGATCCGACGCACGGTGATTACCCGGTCGGTTGAACAGGCGCATCGCATGCGTATGGCTTGAGCAAGTGCCATAGAAGCCAGGTAACTCTCTTGCGTATATGTCAATACCGCCATAGACCGCCTCCCATGAGCCCCCACGACAAGCCTCTGGTGTGGCTGCATTGCCACGACCTTCGCGCCCCGGATCCACTTGGGAACTGGCGCTTGATCTACCGGGTGGATCGTGACGCCTTGAGATTCTCGAGGTATTCAGCAAGAAGACCCAGAAGACGCCTGCCTTGGTCGTTGAGAGTTGTCGTTCGAGATTGAAGGAGTACGAAAATGCGTGCAAGCAAGAAAAAGCGCCTCGCCGCTCAGGGTTAGCGTGGCATTACACAAACGGCGCTTGCGCAAGCTCTGAAGTCCAGCCAGTCGCGTGTGGCCAAGATGAAAGCTGGTGACAGCACGGTTTCCCTGGATTTGCTGGTTCGATCCCTATTGGCGCTGGGCACTCGAATCGGGAGTTGGCGTCCATCATCGCGCGCGGCTAACTCTCAGGTCCCCAAACGTTTGCGTTGAGCGGTCGCCGAGGTGCGCAGCGATGAGGGCACCCGGCAGCGTCGCTGACGGGCGCTCCGCTCGAACACGAGGTTATACGTCATCGGCAGTTATTTCGCTGTATCGGCCTTCGTTTTTTGTCGGATCGTCCCAAGCTTTCGCGTAGACGACCAACGCTGAGTTGCCCAGTTCCCTCTTGAGTCGTTGAGCGAGCCGTTTTCCTTCAGCGTTAAACTCGACCCAGTTGATGTTACGAGGAATCTCAGTGTTGTGGCTGTCAGTCGACATGTACCACCGCGCCCACTGGCAAAACGCCGCGAAGAGTTCGGCCGTCATTTCGTCGGGGGGCGAGCAGCGTTCGTCCATCAGGGAATACAAGTTGCCGCCGACGTATGGCGGACCAGGTTTGTCAGAGCGCCGTCGCCAGAGGAACTCACCGACTCCGCAATCGGCCATGACTGTGTACGTATCGAGAGCGGCGGCGAGTTGGGACGTGACCTTGAGCATTTATGCCGAACGCCATCCGCTCGTAGTTAGGCAGCAGCATCATTCGCAGCACCACTTCTTGGCTCGCGGACTACGAATACTGGGACCGCGAGACCCGCACCAATAAAGTATGCGATCACGGCGTCCGCGATAAGGCCAACGTCGTCGCGACCGTGCAGTAGGCCGACATTAACTGCGACAACGCAGACGCCTACGACGATGCCAAGAGATCCACCGACGGCCAAGTGATTGAGTAGGCGGCCACCAAACGCCGCGGCGGGCCGAAACAGGCGGAGAAGCCCGGCAATCGCGAGACCGAGAACCCCGAGAAGGCCGAGCGTCATCGCTGCAAGTCCTACCGAGTCCGCTGGCGCCATGTTGCTGCCTAACGCCGCAGTTGTGCGGCCGCGCGCCGCGGCCAGTTCAGCACGACCAAGACCAACGCGGTCCGTACAAACAGCTTGTTAGATTGCTCTGGCACTGACATGGCGAGGCCGCCTTGGCTCCTTGGCGTTGCGCTTGCTTGGAACATCCTGCGCCGAGCGGAGCGACCCCGCAACTGGCACCGACCATAATGCTGGCCGACGCCCCAGCGGCTTTCACCACGGACCTTCACCGCCAAGGATCTGCTGCCGCCAAACGAAGTCAACGTTTCTTGCTGGCCGGCTGTCGGTGCGCGGCTGCGCACTACTTTATGCCGGACCCTGCGGTGAGGGTCGACGCAGCAACCTGGGAGCATTGCCCGCCGGCCAGCCGCGTTGTCGCTGGTCACTGGGCGAGGACAAGCCAATGGCAGCCCTTCGACTGCTCAACCTCGACCTGCACGCCGCGGAAGCGAAGTAATTCCCCGGATCGATCGCGCGAGCGGCGAGCACGAATTCACCGCCGAGCCAACTCCAATTGCTTGAGCAATCTAACTACCTAATGACTCGCCAAACTGGCATCTTGTATTCCGCCTTTTGGGCCGGATAGCGAGCGGCGGAGATCAGCATCCCATTGAATCGCCACGTATCCCGCGATGCCAAACGCTGGTTATGCGACAAGCCGGGAGGAGCTATCTGCCTGCTCGCGTCCATTGGCAACTGATGCAACTTGGCAGTGATTAGAGAAGTCCAATATCCGTCCATGGTTCCTCTCGATTCGACCCCCGTGAACGAGTCCAGGATCATTATCCGCCAAGTGTCACTGCGAAGCGACCCGGCGCAAGACGTTCAATATGTTGCGTTGATTGAAACCGGGCGTTTCCGTGATTCCCGAACCTTGGCGCTCTCCGCTCTCCTCGAATCCGTCGTTGACGTGTGGTCACGGCTTCATCAACCGTCACCAGGAAGTCTCCGGTGACTTCGGCGTCTGCCACGCTCGCCACGGCGACGAACCGCCACAGCAACCGGGACTCCAAGAGCTAATGTCGTTCCGCGATTTCGGCTTGGCTCAACTTGCTCTCGCGTGTGATCCGACGCGCATGGAATTTACGACAAGACCATGGCAATCAATTTGCCCCCAACCCTTCCCGCTGGCAAACTGCTTGACAGTGCGCCCGTAGCTCAGTTGGATAGAGTACTTGGCTTCGAACCAAGTGGTCGGGAGTTCGAATCTCTCCGGGCGCGCCAGATTTCACCGGTCTTTTCCGGTCACATGGGTAAGGCGGATTGAACTCTGCGTTTGGGAGCAAGGAAGGGTTCCTGTCCGCAGTGTCACGCTCGCATTGCTCTTCTGATCGCCTGCGGCTCACGCTCCATGATTCGCAACAATGTCTGTGCCGGCCCCGTGGGACCCCGACGTCGCTGCTCCCAGTTTTCCAGCGTTCGCTTGCTGACGTTGAGAAAGGCTGCCAACTGGGCCTGGGACAAGCCGAATTGTTCGCGGATGGCCTTGACGTCAGGCGCCGAGACTTCCCGGCGGGGCAGGGTCTCAGGGCGGTCGCGGTAGGCTTCCAGGCCCTCGCGGACTTCTCCAAACAGATTGCGCTTCTTGGCCATTTCAATCCTCCAGACTTTCAACGAGCCCGCGCAGAGTTCTGACTTCGACCGGCGTCAGTTCGTTTCACCTCACCTTGCGGCGCTCACCGCATCCGCCGTATCCAGAACGCATTGGGCAGATCCTCGAGCCCCGCACGCCGGTAGAAGCCGACGGCTTCGGGCACCGACACCAGGATGATGCTCACCTGGGGTCCGAGCTGGCGTCTTGCCTCGGCGAGCAACCCCTGCCCCACGCCCAAGCCTTGCGCCGATGTCGCCACGGCGAGGTCCGACACGTAGCAACACCACGCCTGATCCGTCATGCCGCGCAGCACGCCGACCAGCGTCCCCTGTGCATCGTCGCGCCGCGCGGTCACGATGACATTCGAGTTCGCGAGCATGGTGGCGAGCCGCGCCGCGTCCCCAACCGGCCGGATGGCGCCGAGGCCCGACTCCACCAGTACGCGCCGGAATTCCTCGACCTCCACGCCCGCCTCGCGCGCGTAGTGGATCTTCACCGGCGCCGCAGCGGGCATCGTCAGCGCCGCCTCACTTGCGCCGCGATGGCACGTATTCCTCCATCACGGCTTTGTCGAGCTGCCGCAGCGGCAGCAGGCCCTGGTCGAGGATGAAATCGTGGAAGCTGAGCAGGTCGAAGCGCGGGCCCAGCTCGATCTCGGCGCGTGCGCGCGTGGCCTGCAGGATCTGGCTGCCGTAGAAGTAGGCCGTTGCCTGGCCTGGTGACACGAAGGTGTAACGGTCCACTTCCTGCTTGGCCATGGGCTCGGAGAGGCAGACATCCTTCATCAGGATCTGCTTGGCGGCATCGGGCTGGATCAGCCCGAGGTTGAGCATCGGATCCAGCATGGCGCGTGCGGCGCGCATCAGCCGGAGCTGCAGCACCGCAAGTTGTCCGTCGAGCGGCTCGTACGGCTTCATCACCGCTTCCGCGTACAAGGCCCAGCCCTCCACGTTCGCGCTGTTGAACGCGAACACCGCGCGCGCGATCGACACGCCGTGCTCCAGCGTGCGCGAGATCTGCAGCTCGTGACCGGGCCGCGCTTCGTGCGCGACCAGCGTCCAGGTCACCGCATCGTACGAAAAATCATCGTAGTCCTCGCCCGATTTCGAGGACGGGTTGGATTCAGGGATCACGAACGCCGCCGGCTGTCCCGTGTTGCCGATCAATGGTGGCAGGTCGATGTGGGGTGCGGGCGTGGCCGCGGACTCCGCTTCGGTGGCGAGCCGGATCACGGCGGCGCGGGCTGGAAGCGTTGCCACGTGGTGATCACGCACCAGCTTCTCCATATCCGCCAGCCGCGAGCGGTAGGTCTCGAGCAACCTGTCGCGCGGAATCTTCTGCTGCTTCAGTTCGTGGATCACCGACGGGTACGATGCATCCGCATACCCGTGCTGGCTGGCGATCACCGCGGCCAGCGCGGACATCTCCTCGCGGATCTGCGTGTACGCGGTCAGGGCCTGCCGCAGGATTTCCCGGGGATCATCGTAGACGCCGTATCCCTTCAGGTTGTCCGCGTAGATCGCCTCGGGCAGCCGGTTGTCCGGCCGCGCCCTGGGCAGCAGATCCTTTTCCAGCCAGCTCGCATAGTCTCCCATCTGCCGTTCCAGCAGGGCGAAGTCCGGCTGCCAGCCCTTGAGCCCGCTGTGCTTGAACAGGTCGCGGATGCCGGCAAGGTAGCGTGGCTGGTTCTCCAGCGCCTGCTTGATCTCCTCGGTCCACGGCGCCACCCGCCCCGGCGCGGCCAGTCCTTCGGCGATGCGGGCACGCGCGAGCTCCGCGAGGGGTTCATATCCCTTGTCGCGACCCGCGTAGCGCCGCAGGCGCAGAACGGCACGTGCCTGCCGATCACGCGGTATCCCCTCGTGCAGCAGCTTCTGGAAGCCGAAGAACAACATCTGGCCGAGATCGGTGTATGGCACCATCAGTTGCCGGTTCAGTTCCAGGGTGTGCCGCTGGGTACGCGCCGCCTGGATGAGGATCTCGAGGTCCTGCTCCACCCGCGCGTCCTTGCTCGCGCCGCGCAATCCTTCGAGCTGTCTGGCCGCCGCGGCGAGATCGGCCTCCTGCCTTTCAGAGTACTGCGGCCGCAGATCGACGATGTCGGCTTCCTTTCCGGTGACGCCCATGGCGGTGGCCTGCTCGGGCACGTATTTCGCCTGCACGTCGAGCAGGATCTGTGCGTCACGATTGCTCTGCGCGATCCAGTCCTCCGCCGCCGACGCGATGCCCGCGCCACACAGTCCGACCGCCACCAGGAAGAGTTTCAACTGTTTCACTGTGCATTGCTCCCGTGATCGCAGGCGCTCATCGAGGCCAGGCCCGCATGACAACGACATGATAGCGCGCGGGATGCGGGTTGCTAGAAGAAGCCGTGCAACTCGATGAAGGTCAGGCGGTGATTCTGCGCATCGTTCTGCGGGATGCCGCGGTAGCCACGGTAACCGACGCGCAACTGCAGGAACGGAATGGGCGTGAACTCGTACAGCGCGCTGTAGCGCGCCTGCTGATCCTCGCTGATGTTGCGGTCGGGGTCGTAATACTCGGCGGTGAGCTTCAGGTTGTGTCCCTTCGCCAGTCGCCAGTCCGCCTCCCCGAGCAGGCTCACCAGGCGCCGTCGCCCCTCGGGGTAGCCATCGTCACTGACGAGGTCCGCCTCTCCCAGCCAGGCCACAGGGCCGGTGCGCAGGCCGGCGAACAAGCCGACGACGTTGCGATTGCCGGCATCGGCCTTGGTGTGGGATGCCGCCAGGCCCGCCCGCCAACGTGCGAGCGTATAGATGAGCTGTCCGGTGACCTGGTTGCCCCAGCCGCTCTGCGCATTCGCCGCGCCATTGGTGAAGGCGAGCTGCGCCGACCAGTTGTCGCGGTCATAGCCCAGCTCGACTCCCTGGTCGGGAGTGGTCATGCTGATGCCCGTGACCTCGCGCACGAAGGCGGTCTGGTCCTGCAGCCGCCAGCCGAAGGGCAGGTAGAACTTGCCGCCCTTCACGTACCAGCCGTGCGCCAGGTCGACGTACTTGGCATACGCCTCGAAGTTCTCCGCGGCATTCGGCGCGACCTTCTCATCGACATACAGCGAGAGCCGGTCGCGGATCATGCTGATCTCGCCATAGACGCGCACCTGGTCGACCGCGAATTTCTGCACGGTGGAGGATTCCGGCACCTCGGTCCGCGACCAGTTCGCGCGCAGGTCTCCTCCCAGCCGCAGGAAGTCTCCCAGCTTGCCGGTCCAGGCGGAGGTCGCATCCCCCAGCGTCGTCGCCGGCAGGATGTTCTGCGCGTAGACGATGCCGAAGTCGCTGCGAAGCCCGCCGCCGGTCGGATTCAGGTGGCAGCTCGAGCACTTGTAGCCGCTCTGCACGGCGAGGTAAGGCTCTGCGAACGCCATCCGCGCCGTCGTGATGAGCAGGAGCGCGGCCAGCGCCATGCCGAAACCGGATCGCCTCATGGAACTCCCATCACATCGAAGCGGATGATCAGCGTCTCCGCGGCGCTCGGTGCGTTCGAACCGCGGCCGGCCGGCGACAGCGGATGCCCGCCGATATCGGCGAGGCCGAGACCTGCCGCCGTCCGCAGATACACGCGGTAGTGCCCGGCCGCCAGGGGTTGGGAGGGCGTCAGCAGCAGCGCACGCCCGTTGCCGGCGGGACTTGCGAGCCGCGCGGACACAGCGCTCGACGCACCCGTTGCGTCGATGCGCTCGAGCCGCAGGCTGCCGGCATCGATCCGGTTGAGATCGAGGTCGGCGTTGAATCCCAGCATGACCTGCGGTGGCGGCAGTTCGAGCAGGTCCTCGTCCGCCGGCGCGGTCGTCGCCAGCTTGAATGCGGCCGGAGCGGCTGCCGCAGCGGCCGGCTGCGCGCCATCGCTCACCCATTGCCGGATCGCGGTGATCTGCTCCGCCGACAGCGGCGGGCCTCCGAGCGGCATCTGTGCGCCCACCGAAGCATGACCTTCGATCTTCTGCACGAGATAACTGTTGTCGGGATCGCCGGGCTTGATGCGCATCAGCGCGGGCATCTCGTTGCTCGGCACGTTGACCAGCAGGTCATAGCTGTTGGTCGAATCGAGCCGCAGTCCCTGCGGCGCGCCGCCGCCGGCGTGGCACACGGTGCAGATCGGCGTGAACACGGTGTCCTGGATGGACTTGAAGTCGGCGGTGATGGAGCCTCCTCCGGTCCCGGTTGCCGGCCGTCCATTCGCATCGAGGCCAGTGCCCTTGCCCGCGCAGGCGCCGAGCGCAACGCCCATGGCGATGATCACCATGAAGCGCGTTGCGAAGGCAGGGTGGCCGGATGCACCGCGCGCCGTTCCAGCTTCGGATTGCATGAAGAGGTTCCTTGGGTCCTGCCTCGCCTGAGTGGCGGACCCGCTTGTGGGCAGGTCTGCCATCCCGTGCTCGAGCATCAGTTGTTCTGCGCGCCCTGGCTGACCCAGGTCTTGACCAGGTCGATCGTCGCCTGATCCAGGCACGGGTTGCCCGCGCCTCCACAGCCCTGCGGCATCTGCGATCCGCTGATGCCCGCCGCCCCTTCGATCTTCTGGATGAGGTAGCTGTTCGTCGGGTCGTTGGGCTTGATGCGCTTGAGCGTGGGCTGCTCGATGCTGTCCACGTTGACCACATTGGCGTAGGTGTTGCCGTCCGTCAGGTTCTGCACGCCGGGCAGCGAGGACCCACTGCCGGTGTGGCATCCCGAGCACTTCGGCGTGAAGATCTGCGTCTGCAACTGAGTAAGCGTCACCTGCGCCGCCGCGTTCTGCACGGTGGCCGCGACCGCGGTCGAGGTGCCGACGATGCCGTTCGCATCCGTCGCTCGCGCCGTCAGGCTCACCGAGCCGTCGGCCACGGTGGTCGTATCCCAGTTGATGGAATACGGCGCGGTCGTGACCGTGCCGATGACCGTGCTGCCCGACAGGAATTCGACCTTGGCGATTTTCAGCGGCGAGGTCACCGTCGCGCTCAGCGCCACGGTCCCCTTCAACGTGCCGCTCGGCACCGTCAGCGTCGCCGCTGGCGGCTGGTTCAGGGTCGGCGCGGATCCGAGGTCGATGCGCCCGTACAGGCCGTTCGCCTCATCGTTCGTGCCGGCGGTGAAGAACAGCGTGTTGTGCGGCTGGTTGTTGGCATCGTTGCCAAATGCGATGCCCCACAGCCCGGGAGTGGCGATGGCCGCACCCGTGGAGTCACTCAACGTGCCCACGAGGCTTCCGCTGGCCGGATCATAGCCATTGATCTTGCCATCGCCGAAGTTGCCGATCAGCAGCATGCCGCTCAGCGAGCCGAAGTCCGACGGCGCGAGCGCCAGTCCCCACGGGGCATTCAATGCGCCTTGCGCAACCAGGTGCTTCACGAGCTGGCCATTGGTGTCGTAGACACTGACATGGCCGTTACCGGCACCGGCCTCTTCGTCGCTCTTGCTCGTGCCCTGCTTCGCGTAGGCCACGAAGATCTGCGTGGCGCCGCTCGCCCCGGTGGGCAATGCCTGGATGCCGAAGGGCGCATAGCCCGCCGGCACGTCGGGATCGGCGAAGGTGAAGGCCGTGGCCGAGCTGGCCTGCTTCGCCCAGGTGGCATCGAACACATCGACCTTGGCATTGAAGAAGTCCGCCGCGTACAGGTACTGCTTGCTCGCGTTGGCGGCGATGGCCAGTCCCTTGTAGATCGCGCCGTTCGCATCGGCGTAGGTGCCGATGACATGGCCCGCATCCACGCCGGCCGCCCAGCCACCGAGCTGGCCGCTCTCGCCCGCGTAGATGAAGCTCGCGCCGCCCGACTTGCCGGCCGACGTGACCACGAAATCCGCAGGCGTAGCGTTGAACACGATGCCGGTGGCATCGAAGCCCGTGGGCAGGCTCACCACCAGCGGCGCCGCATGCGGCTGTGGCTTGCCGTTGCCATCGTACAGCGTGGAGGTCTCGCCATGATTGTTCGCCACCCAGGCGAAGAACGGTCCAGCCGGGATCGACAAACCCCAGGGATTGACCAGCGATGCATCGAGTTCAGCCGCAGCGCCGGCCGTGTCGGCGGTGAGCGCGGTGAGCGCAAAGGCGCTCGCGGCATTCACCGTCAGCGTGGCCGAACCACTGCCGCTGGTGTACACACCGCCGGTGCAGGAGAGTGAGTAGATCTGGGACCCGGAAGCGGTCGGCGTCACGGTGGTCGACCCACTGGCGGATTGGCTGCCGGTCCATGCACCACTGGCCGTGCAACCGGTCCCGTTCGATGACCAGGTGAGCGTCGCGCTCTGGCCGACGGTGATGGTGGTCGGCGCCACCGAGATCGTGACGCTGGCGGGAGTCGAGGGCGTGCTGCCGCCGCCGCCTCCACCACCGCAGGCGCTCAAACCGACGGACAAAAGGATCCCCAACAGGCCGCCCGTGGCGGCTCGCAAGCTCCGCATGAGAGTTCTCCTACCGACGGGAGTCAATATCCGTGGTGCGAGTAGGTGCCGGCCATCTTGCGAAAGGTTTATTCTGTGACGCAGACAATGGACCACGAGAACCCGACCCACCGCTGGTCAGCGAGGACGCAACGTCCGCCTGCGAGGAATCACGCGATCCACCTGCTCGCACGAACGCTGTTCTGCCTCGCCCTGCCGCTCGCCTCCCACGCACGCACGACCTGGGGCGGCTCGCTGGGACTGACCACCGACTATCTCGTGCGTGGCATTTCGCGCAGCGATCACGAGCCCTCGCTCCAGGCAGAAGTTCACATCAGCGGCGAGTCGGGCTGGATGGCGAGCCTGTTCACGGCCAGCACGCGTATCGCGCCGGGCGAGCGCCGCGATGCGGAACTGGGCGCGCTGCTGGGCTACGCGTGGAACTGGAACGAGGACTGGAGCTCGCGCATCGCTGCCAGCCACTACAGCTACCCGTGGAATGCTGCAGGCTCGGCGTACGACTACAACGAGTTCAGTGTGGAGGTCGGCTATCGCGGCTGGCTGTCCTTCGATGCGGTGTACTCACCGGACGCGGTGCGCTACGCGCCCTACTATGGGTTGATCGCAGTCGCCTCGCGATCCGCCGAACTCAATCTGCAAAGTCCCGCCTGGCATCGGCTCTCCGTCAACGCGGGCCTGGGTTACTCGCGGTATGGTGGCCCTGAAGGTGCCGGATTCGCCTATTGGAGCGCTGGCTGCAACCTGGACCTGGCACCGGTGACCCTCTCGGCCGGATATGTGGATACGGGGCCGGCGGCCCGGGACCTGTACTATGAGACGGCCGCAAGACGGCGCTGGATGGCCGCCGTGCTGTGGCGCTTCTGAAGGCATGCAACCTTTTGATGGGCAATGGGCACCCATGGAAGGCGGGGGCACCTTCCTCTTTGACATATCCACATGCGCTTGCTAGCAGACAAACCGGGTGTCGAGCGGGACCAGCAATTGCTCACCGCGGTCGCGGGTGGTGACCGCCGCGCGCTCGAGGAGCTGTACCTGGGCTATCACCGCCGGCTGTCACGTTTCCTGTCGCGCTTCACTGCGCACTTCGAGACCATCGAGGAAATCATCAATGATACGTTCATGGTCGTCTGGCAGCGGGCTGGAGATTTCCGCGGCGCCTCGCGCGTCTCGACCTGGATCATCGGCATCGCCTACCGCACGGCACTGAAGGCGTTGCGCCGCGAGAATGCGCACCGGGGCGAGACAGGCAAGGCCCAGGAGCCCAGCACCGATCCCACCCGGGATGAGGAACTCTCCGACTGGGTGGCTCGTGGCCTCGCGCAACTTTCGCTGGAGCAGCGCATGGTGCTGGAGCTGTCCTACCATCTCGGCCATTCGATCGAGGAAATCGCCGCCATCACCGATGCGCCCGTGGGCACGGTGAAGGCGCGCATGTTCCACGCGCGGGAGAAGCTGCGGCAATATCTGCCGGCCCTGGCCGGCGCCGACCCCACTTTCCTGGAAGGTTCATCACCGTGAACTCATCGACATCCCGCGCCGATACCGGTCATCGCGAGATCTGGCTGCAGATTCCCTGGTACGTGAACGATCGCATCGATGCGGCGCAACGCGAGCGCGTGGAGACCCATCTGCGGGACTGCGCCGCGTGCCGCTCGGAGGTGGCGCAGCAGCGCCGCGTGCATGCGGTGATGTCGGCTGATCCGGGCGTCGAGGTCCTGCCCAGCGCCTCGCTGGCCCGGCTGCGCCAGAGAATCGACCAGCTGGATCCTCCGGTCGGGAACGCGGCGTCGCGATCCGGCGAATCGCGACAGCGCATGCTGATGGCGGCGGCAGTGGCGGGCGTGGCGGTGGTCCTTGGCCTCGTGCTGGTGGTGCAGCATCCAGCCGGCGCGCCGTCCACCGGCTACTTCACCGTCAGCACACCCCGCGCCCGGCCCGCGCAGGAAGTGATCCGCGTGGTGTTCGCCCCGCCGACCACGGTCGCGCAGATGCAGCGCGTCCTCGAGCAGAACGAGGTGCGCATCGTCGCGGGACCCACCGAAGCGGGTGTGTATTCGCTGGCACTGACCGGAACCCAGCCGGTGTCGACCACGCTGCGCAGGTTGCGCAGCCTTCCCGAGGTGCGCTTCGCGGAAGCGACCGCACCGCTGGCACCCGACGAGACACGATGAGCGCAAGAGCGCCCCTGCTCGCCTGGCTCCTGTGCCTTGCCGCAGGCGTGCCTGCCGCGCTGGCGGGCAACCTGCGCATCGAGCATGCGGCGCTCGAACTCTCGCCCGACCATTACATCGTCGCCGGTTTCGACAACGTCCAGCAGGCGCCGGCGGCGCGGGCGGGCAGTTCGCCGCGCGGCTACGACGGCATCACCCGCTACGGTCCCTCCCCGCAAGCGCGGCGCCTGCTGAAGGAGATCGAGCAGCAGTACCACCTGCGCGAGGTAAGCGCCTGGCCGATCGAGCCATTGCACATGCACTGTGCGGTGCTGCAGATTCCCGATGGTGCGGACCGCGAGGCGCTGCTCGCGGCGCTGTCGGCTGACCCGCGCATCCGGCTGGCGCAGCCGCTGCAGACTTTCGAGACGCGCACGCTGGGCAACGACACGCAAGGCTACAACGATCCCTACGTCGGGCTGCAGCGCGGCTTCAGCCAGATGCACGTGCCCGACGCGCATGCGCTGTCGCGCGGCGATGGCGTGCGCGTGGCGGTGGTGGACACGGGCGCCGATGTGCACCATCCGGATCTTCGAGGCCGCATCGCGCGCATCATCAACGTGGTGGATGCCGACGACCGCCAGTTCAGCCGCGACCGGCACGGCACGGAAGTGGCCGGGGTCATCGCCGCTGCCGCGAACAACCATGAGGGCATCGTGGGTGTCGCGCCGCGCGCGCAGCTCGTGCTCATCAAGGCCTGCTGGCAACTCGCCGCGGATGCGGATCCAGCGCGCTGCAACTCCTTCACGCTCGCGCAAGGCATCGTCGCGGCCCTCGATGCGGGTGCGAACGTCGTGAACCTGAGTCTTGCAGGGCCTGCGGACCCCTTGCTGCATTCGCTGATCGCTGCGGGCCTGCGCCGCGGCGTGCTGTTCGTCGGTGCCGCGCCCGGCGCTGGTCCGCGCGATGGCTTCATGCGCGAGACCGGCGTGCTCGAAGTGGACAACATCACCTCCCCGCTCGCCGGTGATGCCAGGCTGTACGCGCCGGGGAACGAAGTGCTCACGCTCATGCCGGGCGGCCGCTACGACTTCGCCTCGGGCTCCTCCATCGCCACCGCGCAGGTCACGGGCATCGTCGCCCTGCTGCTCGCGCGCCACTCAGGGCTAGACACCGCGACGGTGCAGCAGTTGCTGCAGCGGACCAGTGTGAAGCTGGCGAGCCTCGCAGGTTCCGCGGGGGCCACTCAGATGGTCGATGCCTGTGCCGCGCTCAGCTCCATGACCGGCGAGGGTGAGTGCCATGCGACGTCGCCGGAGCGCATGGCCGGCGCACACTAGGGCGGCGGCACCCCCGGCGCATAGGCGATCAACGCCAGTCGCCGTTCATCCCAGATGATGTAGATGCCACTCGCGATGATGATGGCGGCGCCCGCCAGCAGCGGACGCGAGGGCGTGGCGGACCAGAACAGCCAGTCGATGGCAAAGCCCCACAGAAGTGCCGTGTACTCGAACGGCCCGACCACCGAGGGTGGCGCGCGGCGGAAGGCATCGGTGATCCAGGACTGGCCCAGCGCGCCGCTCGCGCCGATGGCCGCGAGCCAGGGCCAGTCTTCGGGGCGGATCGGCCGCCAGTCGCGCATTGCCAGCGCAAGCCCGAGCGACAGCGTCCCGCCCAGCAGCAGCCACCAGAACACCATCGCCGCGTTGGTGTTGCTGCGGCTCAGGGAACGCACGCTGAGCGCCGACAGCGCGTAGAAGACCGTGGCCGCGGCGGCCGAGAGCACCGCCAGCCGGTTCCCGAATCCGCCGGCGCCGGGCTGCAGGATCACGAGCACGCCGCACAGGCCCACGGCAATGGCCACCCAGCGTCGTGCCGGCACGCGCTCGCCCAGCAGGGGCACCGACAGCGCGGTCATGAGGAGTGGTGCGCACAGGGTGATGGAGTAGGTCTCCGCAATGCTCAACTGCCGCACGGCGAAGATGAACGTCGAGAGCATGCCAAGGCCCAGCATCGCCCGCATCAGGTGCAGGCCCGGCGAATGCGGACGAAGGCTCGACCAGGAATTGCGCGCGATCGTCGGCAACAGCATCACCGCCATCGAGGTGAAGCATCGCAGGCTCGCGACCTGGAAGGCGCCATAGTGGGGAGAGACCCGCTTCAGGAGCGAGTCCATGATGGCGAAGATGAACACCGCCAAGACCATCGACACGATGCCGCGCAGCCGCTCGTGCGCCTGAGCCGTGCGCCCCATCCGAAGGCGCGTCAGAAGGGGTTGTAGCGCTTGTGACGCGAGAAGTTCATGTAGCCGACGGAGATGCCCTGGCGCCAGCCCACGCCGAAGCGCACCGGCGCGAGCGAGCCATGCGAATTCTGCACGTAGTTGACGCCGAAGCCGCCGACGAAATACAGGCTCCCGTCGACGCCGGGGAAGCGGCGGAAGATGGCCTCGGCATCGGGCAGGCCATACACGAGCACGAAAGTCTTGGCCGCGTTCGCGCCCACATCGAACCCGAGTGAAGGCCCCTGCCAGTACACCTTGCGGGCCGGCGCCCCCTTGAACAACAGCTCGCCGTGGCCGTAGCGCAGGCCCACGGCAACCGCGGCGCCGGCCTCCTCGCCCCGGATGATGGCGACGGGCTGGCCTTTTTCCTTCAGTACCTTGGCGAGCACATCGGCCAGGTCCTTGGCGCCGGTGGCGAAGAATTCCGATGCAGCCTTCGCCACCTCGTCATCGCTGTAGGTCTCCGCCCCGGCAGGATGGGCCGCCGCGGGCGCCGCTGCCTGCGCCGCCGGCGGGGCTGAAGCCGGCTTGTCGGCTGCCAGGGCCAGCGATACGCCCAGCGCCGCCGCCGGGATCAGCACGACTCGCAACCATTTCCGCATCATGTACGCTCGCCCCTTCAGTTGAACAGCCGCGTCCGTGGCGTGGATATTGCTGCAGTATATCACCGGCTGAAGACCTGCCCTGGTTGGCGCAAAGTTGCGTCAAGACAGCCGGCCGTGTGGAATCAATCCGCGTGCTCGCGGTCAGTCACGGCAAATGATCGCATTTCGAAAGGGAGGTCCCATGAGAGCACTGGCTTCGTGGTTGCGTGGCGGCATGCTGTTGCTGGCGCTGCTCATGGTCGGCGCCTGCTCGGTGAACACCACGGTGTCCGCCACGGGTTCGACGCCTTCCCAGGTGCAGCATCTCTACCTCACCGTGACGCAGGTGTGGCTGAATTCAAGCGCCACGGCCGCCCCCACCGACAGCGGCTGGGTGGGTGAGGAGCTGTCGCAGCCGCAGACCTTCGATCTCGCGACCTTGGGCGCGGGGACCCTCGCGACGCTCGTGAGTGGCGTCAAGACACCGCCCGGCACCTATCGGCAGATCCGGGTGGTGCTGGCCGGCAGTGCGGATGCACTGACGAGCTCGGCGAGCAGCGCCGGGCTCACCTGGAACGCGCAGGTGCAGTACCTGGATGCCGCCGGGCGGAGCCTCGCGCTGCCGCTGGAGTTTCCCGCCCGCGCCGCGCCGGTGGTGTTTCCCGTCGCCATCAGCATCAGCGCGGGCGGCGTGCTGCCCATGATGGCCGGCGCCGCGACCGCCACGACCAGCACCACCGATTCCTCCACGGGCGATTCGACCAGCGTCTCCACCGTGGCCACCACCACCGATGGAACGACGGCGGTGATCAGCGTGGCCGTCGATGTCGATGCCGTGCGCAACTTCCTGCTGTTCGACTACGGCAACGCCGTGGGCGCGATGCTCAGTGTCGCGCCGGCCGCCTACGACATGGCCGGGGTGGGGGCCATCAGCGGCACGCTGGACCTGTCAGCCGTGCCCGGCGATGTCCTCACCGGTGCGCAGGGCATCGTCGTGACGGCCGAACGCCTGAGCGCCGACGGCTCGCGATACGAAGCGGTGAAGAGCGTGGCGGTGTCCAGCAGCGGCGCCTTCACCCTGTATCCCTTGCCGCTGGCCGACACCGGTTCCACCTCCTACGAAGTGGTGATCCACGGACCCGCCATCCGCACGGTCATCATCTCGCAGGTGCCCGTGGTCAAGGGCGCCGCGGCCGACGCCACGCTCCTGCAGTCGAGCGCGCTGAAACTGACCGCGGCGCGCAGCTTCGTGATCGACACGGCCGCGAACAGCGCCCGCCTGCCCGCAGGCGCCCACGTCGGGCTCTACCAGACCGTGCCGGGCTTCAACGTGCCGCACCTGGTCGAGTACCAGGGCCTGGATCCCTTCAATGGTGGCCTTGCCGTCCGCCTCAACTTGTCCGCCGATGCGCTCGACCACGGCGCCTACTCCAGTGGCGCCGACATCAGCTTCAGCACGGTCGCGCCCGATGAGGGCGCAGGGACCTACCGCATCGGCGCGAGCGCCCCGCTGTGGACACCTTCCACGCTCTCCGGCACGCTGAGTGCGCCGGGTGGCAGCACCACGGCGGTGCAGCCACTCTTCTTGCCAGCGCTCGGCACTGCGCAGGGGGGCACGCTGGGACTCAACGGCACACTGGACCTGGGCTCGGCCGGCCGCTTCGACCGCGGCTTCGTGCTGGTGAGCCGCGGTGGACAGCTCATCGAGACCGTGGATCTCACCGCCGCACTGGCCGGATTGTCGGCCAGCCCCGGATTCACGGTTCCGGTGCTGCCGGCCGGCGCGACGGGAACCCGCTACGATGTCTCCGTCCGGCTGTGGAATTCGCTCGACCCCGCCGGCAGTGTGGCGCGCGCCTCCGCCAGCGCGCCCGTGGACACCTCTCGCGGCACGCAGAGCATCTCCATCACCGTTCCCTGAAAGAGCCGCGACTGACCTATCATGCACGCCTCCTGCCTGGAGTATCGACCCGATGCCGCTTCTGACCTCAGTGCGCCGCCTGGCGTTGATCCCGATGATGTGCCTGCTCGTGCCCGCCGTGCCCGCCATGTCCGCGGCGCCCGCCCCGGCCAGTCCCGCAGCGGATGCCGCTTCGATCGGCGCGAAGCTGGCCCAATACCGCGAAGTGAAGATGCCCTACGATGCGGCGGGCCTGAACGAGCGCGAGCGCAAGCTGGTCGCGAAGCTCGCGCAGGCCACGCAACTGCTGGATGAGTTGTACTGGCAGCAGTCGGACCCGGCGGGACTTGAGCTGTACCGCTCGCTGGCCGGCCGCTCCTCGCCCGCCGATGCGCAACTGCGACGTTTCCTGCGCATCAACGGCGGGCGCTACGACCTCATCGATGACTACGCGCCCTTCGGGGGTGCCGGACCCCGCCCGCCGGGCGGCAGCGTGTTTCCCGCGGACCTGTCGCGTGCGCAGTTCGACGCCTGGGTCGCCGCGCATCCGGCGCAGCGCGCGGCGCTGTACGACCCGCTCACGGTGGTGCGCAGGAACGCATCGGGCCTCGAGGCCGTGCCCTACCACATTGCCTACGCGCGCTGGCTCGAACCCATGTCGCGGCTGCTCACCGAAGCGGCATCGCTGTCCGACGATGCGGCCTTCGCGCACTATCTGCGGCTGCGCGCGAAGGCCCTGCTCACCGATGACTACTTCGAGAGCGACCTGGCCTGGCTCGACCTGCGCGATCCGCGCATCGACCTCATCTTCGCGCCCTACGAGACCTATCTCGATCATTTCCTCGGCGTGAAGGGCTCCTATGGCGCCGCGGTGCTGATCAGGAACGATGCCGAGAGCCGCAAGCTCGAGGTCTACCGCGAGTTCGTTCCCCAGATCCAGGATGCGCTGCCGCTGCCGCCGGCGGACCGGCCATCCAAGCAGGGGCACCTCTCGCCGATGGAGGTCATGGATGCGCCATTGCGCGGTGGGGATCTGCGCCACGGCTACCAGGCCGTCGCCGACAACCTGCCGAACGATGCACGCGTGCATGAGCAGAAGGGATCGAAGAAGATCTTCTTCAAGAACTTCATGGACGCCCGCGTCGGCCAGGTGATCCTGCCGATCGCCGCCCGGCTGCTGCGCGAGGATCAGGTGAAGCTGGCGACCGCGCGCGGCTATCTCACCGGCACGGTGATGCACGAGATCTCCCATGGCCTGGGTCCCGCGTTCGCCCGCACCGGCAGCGGACGGCGCGACATTCGCGAGGCCATCGGCCCGGGCTTCGCCTCGCTCGAGGAGTCCAAGGCCGACATCACCGGGCTGTTTGGCCTCGCGTGGCTGGCGGACCACGGCCGGTTTCCCAAGGATCAGATGCCGGAATGCTATGTCTCGCATGTCGCCGGCATCTTCCGCACCGTGCGATTCGGCGTGGCCGAGGCGCATGGCCGCGGCGAGATCATGGAGTTCAACTACCTGAGTGAGCACGGTGCGATCCGGCTCGATCCGGCCACCGGACGTTATGAGGTGGTCGTCGCGGCCATGCCCGCAGCCATCGCTGCGCTCGCGAAGGAACTGCTGGAGCAGGAAGCCAGTGGCGATCGCGCCCGCACCGAGCGCTGGTTCTCGCGGTATGGCCAGTTGCCGGAAGCTCTTCGCCAAGCCCTGAAGAAGGTCAAGGACGTCCCGGTGGACGTCGATCCCGTGTTCGACCTGGAGTCTTCGTAAGGCGCGTCCGCCCACGGAAGACCAGACCTTTTCAATCAGGCACTTACGCGAAGCTTGCGCGCCGCTGGCCAGCGGCGCCCCGCTCGCCGTAAACTGCGGGGGTCGCTCACCAAATTCGAGGTCCTGCCGATGAAGTCCTGGAAACCACTCGTCCTGGCCACCTGCGCGGCCGCCGCCTTCGCAGCGCCGCTCGCGCACGCCGACTGCACGTATCCGAAGTCGCCGGATGCGGCGCCGGACGGAAACTCCGCCACCCTCGAGCAGATGGTCGCCGCGAAGAAGGACTTCGATCTCTACAACGGCGACATGAACAAGTACCTCGACTGCATCAAGCTGGAGATGGACGCGGCGACCCCTGCCGATCCCACCAAGCTGACGCCGGAAGAGAAGAAGAAGGCGGACGAGCAACAGAAGATGCTGGTGCAGAAGAACAACGCCGCGGTGGACGAGTTGCAGGCTGTCGTTGCGAAGTTCAACGAGCAGCTCAAGATCTTCAAGGCGAAGAACAAGAAGTGATGTCGAGGACACGGCGGGCTGCCGCCCGCCGTGTGCCAGCGTAGCCATGCCAGCCGCCTCCCTCCTCACCCCGCGGCTCGCCGAAGAGGCCATCCAGGCCCGCGTGACCTGCCTGCCGATCGAGTCGCTCCCGCTGCTGCAATGCGTGGGCGGTACGCTGCGCGAGAACATCTACGGCGAGCGCGACCAGCCGCCCTTCGACCGGGTCAGCATGGATGGCATCGCGGTGGACAGCGAGGCCTTGCGCGCCGGCCGCACGCGTTTCCGGTTGCAAGGCATCCAGGCTGCCGGCGCCCCGTCTCTGAAGCTCGAAGGCGCCGACTGCGCGATCGAGGTGATGACCGGCGCCGTCCTGCCGCAGGGCTGCGACTGCGTGATCCCGGTGGAACAGATCGCAGTGGACGGAAAGACCGCCACGCTAGCGGGCGAGGTCAACGCCAAGGCATGGCACAACGTGCATCGCCGCGGCACCGACAGCCGGCAGGGCGCGCTGCTGCTCGAGACGGGCGCCACCCTGCGCCCGCCCGAGGTCGCCGTCGCCGCCTCCGCCGGCATGGCGCGGGTGCGCATCAGCACCCAGCCGGCGATCATGGTCGTGTCCACCGGCGATGAGCTCATCGAGCCGGGCGAACCGATCGCCGATTACCAGGTGCGCCGTTCCAATGCCTACGCCATCGTGGCGGCGCTGCGCCGGCGCGGCTTCCAGCGGGTGGGCGATGATCACCTGCGCGATGACGAGGCGAGCCTGCGTGAGCGTCTCGCGCTGCACCTGCACACCCATGACCTCGTGATCCTCTCCGGCGGGGTCTCCATGGGCAAGTACGATTTCGTGCCAAAGGTGCTCACCCAGCTCGGCGTGGAAGAGGTGTTCCACAAGATCGCCCAGCGTCCGGGCAAGCCCATGTGGTTCGGCATCGGGCGGGAGGGACAATCGGTGTTCGGGCTGCCGGGGAACCCCGTGTCCACGCTGGTGTGCCTGGCCCGTTATGTCATCCCGGCCATCGCTGCGGCCATGGGCTCGCGGCACCCGGAACCCGAGCGGCTGGCGCTGATGGCACCGGTGACCTGCCATGCACCGCTCACCTATTTCATGCCGGTGGGGATCGTGCACGATGAATGGGGCCGTTCCTGGGCGGATCCGCGCCCGACGAACGGTTCCGGGGACTTCCTGAGCCTCGCCGGATCCGACGGTTTCGTGGAACTTCCTCCGGGCCCCAACACCTATCCGAAGGGTTTCGTCAGCAGCGTCTATCGCTGGTAGCCTAGTGACATGACCGCCTCGATCCACGACCTGCAACGCCCGCACCAGCCGCTCGACACCCGGGGACGGCCGCTGCACGACCTGCGCATCTCGGTCATGGATCGCTGCAACTTCCGCTGCCCTTACTGCATGCCGAAGGAGCGCTTCCACGACAACTACCGCTTCCTGCAGAGCAGCGAACGGCTGTCCTTCGCGGAAATTGCGCGGCTCGCCCGTGTGTCCGCCAAGCTCGGCGTGCGCAAGCTCCGGCTCACCGGCGGGGAGCCCCTGCTGAGGGTGAACCTCGCCGACCTCGTGGGCGATCTGTCGGCGATCCCCGAGATCGAGGACATCGCGCTCACCACCAATGGCGTGCTGCTCTCCCGCCAGGCCGTCGAACTCGCCGCGCATGGCCTGTCACGCGTGACGGTGAGCCTCGACACGCTGGATCCCGACCTGTTCCATCGCATGAGCGGCGGTCACGGGACGGTGAGCCAGGTGCTGGAGGGGATCGACGCCGCCATCGCTGCCGGGCTTTCGCCCGTGAAGGTGAACGCCGTGGTGGAGCGCGGCGTGAACGATCACTGCGTGCTCGATCTGGTGGAACATTTCCGCGGCCGCCCGGTGATCGTGCGCTTCATCGAGTTCATGGACGTGGGCAATCGCAATGCCTGGCGCCCCGAGATGGTCGTTCCCTCGCGCGAACTGGTCGAGCGGGTGCAGGCGCGCTGGCCCATCGAGCCGATGTCGCAGAACTACGTGGGCGAGGTCGCCAAGCGCTGGCGGCTGCTGGACGGCAGCGCCGAGATCGGCTTCGTCTCCTCGGTGTCGCAGCCCTTCTGCGGCGACTGCAGTCGCGCAAGGCTCTCCTCGGAGGGCAAGTTCTACACCTGCCTGTTCGCGGCCGGCGGGCTCGACCTGCGCGCCGCGATGCGCGAGGGCGCGGACGATGCGCGGCTCCTGGACATCATCCGCGGCGCCTGGGGCTTGCGCGCCGACCGCTACAGCGAGCTGCGGGAGCAGTTGCGCGCGGAAAACGCTTCACAGCGCAAGATCGAAATGTATTACATCGGCGGCTGAGAGCCATGTCCTTCTCGCATCTCGACGACCAGGCGCGGCCCACCATGGTCGATGTCAGCGGCAAGGCCGCGGTGAAGCGCGTGGCCATCGCCGAGGCCCGCGTCCACTTCCCGCCCGCCGTCGCCGCGCAGTTGCGCGAGCGGGGACTGCGCTCGCCCAAGGGTCCGGTGTTCGACACCGCGATCATCGCCGGCGTCATGGCGGCGAAGCGCACCCACGAGCTGATCCCCTTCTGCCACCCGCTGGGCATCGAGAACTGCCGGATCACCATCGACCTGGAGGCGGACACGGCCCTCATCCGCTGCACCGCCAGCGTGCATCACAAGACCGGCGTGGAGATGGAGGCGCTCACCGGCGCCAGCGTCGCGGCGCTGACCATCTACGACATGTGCAAGGCGCTGTCGCATGACATGACCATCGGTGAGGTGCGGCTGGTCTCGAAGGTGGGCGGCAAGAGCGGCGCCGTCGGGGTCGCGCCGTGACGGCGCCTCCGCTCCAGGGCCTGGTGCTCGCCGGCGGCCTGAGCTCGCGCATGAAGCGCGACAAGGCCGGGCTCGAGTACGAGGGCCGCGACCAGTTGAGCCGCGCCGTGGAACTGCTCGGCCGGCACGTGCAGCCGGTGTTCATCTCCGTGCGTTCATCGCAATCACAGGACCCGCTGCGCGGCCGCTGGCCGATGATCGTCGACTCGGTGGACATCGAAGGGCCGCTTGCGGGCATCTGCTCGGCGCTGGCGGCGAACCCGCAAGCGGCTTGGCTGGTGATCGCCTGCGACCTGCCCTTCCTGTCGGACGCGACGCTGGCCGCGCTCATCGCACGGCGCGATCCGCAGGCAGTGGCCACGGTCTACCGCAGCAGCCACGACGGCCTGCCCGAGCCGCTGTGCGCCATCTGGGAGCCATCCGCGGCGCCGCTCCTGGTCCAGTACCATGCCGAGGGCGGCCGTTGTCCACGCAAGTTCCTGATCCGCCGGAACGCGCCGCTCCTGGAGCTGCCCGACCCGCGGGCGCTGGACAACGTCAACACGCCCCAGGAATATGATTCCGCGCGTCACGCGCTGCCGTGACGAGGATGGCTGCATGAGGATCAGGGTCCAGTATTTTGCCCTGCTGCGCGAACAGGCGAAGTGCTCGCAGGAGGACGTCGAGACCGTCGCGGCGACGCCCGCGGCGCTGTTCGGCGAACTGCGGCGGCGCCACAACTTCACCCTCGGCCAGGGCCAGCTCAAGGTTGCCATCAACGGAGAGTTCAGCTCCTGGGACAAGGCGCTGTCGCCGAACGATGTGGTGGTGTTCATCCCCCCGGTGGCGGGCGGCTGATGCTGTTCAGCTTCAGTTCCTCGAGCATCGACACGCGGACGGCGCGCGAGTCGTTGCTCGATCCGGGTGCCGGCGGCTACGTCAGCTTCGAGGGCTGGGTGCGCAACCTCAACGAGGGACGGCAGGTGCGGCGGCTCGAATACGAGGCCTTCGAACAGCTCGCGCTGAAGGAAGGCGAGCGCATCGTGCGCGCCGCGCTCGCGCGTTTCCCGATCCACCACGCGCGCTGCATCCATCGCATCGGCGAGCTGGACATCGGCGAGATGGCGGTGTGGGTGGGGGTGAGCGCCGGACACCGTGGCGAGGCCTTCGATGCCTGCCGCTACATCATCGATGAGATCAAGCACCGCGTCCCCATCTGGAAGAAGGAACATTACGACAACGGTGACTCGGGCTGGGTGAACTGCGAGCATTGCGCAGCGGCCCCGCACCACGAACATTCGCATTGACCCATGCGCTTCGTCAGCAAGCTGCCGGAGGTCGGCACCACGATCTTCACGGTCATGTCGCGGCGCGCCGCCGAGGAAGGGGCGCTCAACATCGGCCAGGGCTTCCCCGACTACCCCGTGGACCCGCTGCTCGCCGAGCTGATCGGCGAGGCCGTGCGCGACGGGCACAACCAGTATGCACCGATGGAAGGCTCCCGCGCGCTGCGCGAGCAGATCGCGGCGAAGATCGAGCGCTGCTACGGATACCGGCCCGACCCGATCGCGCAGATCACCGTGACCTGCGGCGCCACCGAGGCGCTGTACGATGCGATCCAGACGGTGGTGGGACCGGGCGAGGAAGCGGTGATCTTCGACCCCGCCTACGATGTGTACGAGCCCGCGGTGCGGCTCGCCGGCGGACGCTGCATCCGCATCCCGATGACACCGCCCGTGTTCGCCTACGACTGGGACCGGGTGCGCCGCGTGATCTCGGACCGAACGCGGCTCGTCATCATCAATTCGCCGCAGAACCCCTCCTGCACCCTCGCCCGGCGGGCCGACCTCGACCAGTTGGCCGCGCTGATCCGGGATCACCCCATCTCGGTGCTGTCGGACGAGGTCTACGAGCACGTGGTGTTCGATGGCGAGCGGCACGCGAGCGTGCTCGCGCACCCGGAACTACGCGAGCGGAGCTTCGCCGTGTTCTCCTTCGGCAAGACCCTGCATGCCACGGGCTGGCGCACCGGATACTGCATCGCGCCGCCGGCCGAAACCCTCGAACTGCGCAAGGTGCACCAGTTCAACACCTTCAGCATCGCCGCGCCGCTCCAGGAAGCCATCGCGCGCTACCTGGCGCGCGCACCGCAGGCCTGGGAGCAGCTCGCCGGCTTCTTCCAGGCGCGGCGCGACCTGCTCGCCGACGAGCTGCGGGGGTCGGGTCTCAGGGTGCATCGCGCGCAGGGCACCTTCTTCCAGCTCATCGACTACGGCGCACTCGATGCGGGCGATGACCTGCACTTCGCCAACCGGCTGATCAACGAGGCGAAGGTGGCGGTGATCCCGCTGTCGGTGTTCTACGCGGAAGCCCCGCCGATGACGCTGGTGCGCCTTTGCATCGCCAAGCAGGAATCCACGCTGCGCGAGGCCGCCCGGCGGCTGCGCGAATTCGCGCAGCGCGCCGCCCGTCACGGCGCCTGACGGGCACCTGACGGGCACCTGACGGGCACCCGACCGGCAGCGCCGCCGTCGATGCCGCGGGCGATGCCGCCGGTCAGGAGACGCGCCGCAGCTTCAGCCGGCTCACCGGCGCTTCCAGCGCCTGGCGCTGGCGCACCCGGGCCGTGTCCATGAGCAGCCGGCCCGCCCAGCGATAGACGTTGTTCTCCTTCACCGTGCGGCGCATCAGCCGCATGCGCTCGCGGCGTTCCTCCCGACCCATCGACATCGCCATCTCGATGGCCGCGGCCGTCTCACCGGTGTCGAAGGGGTTGACCAGCAGCGCCTCGATCAGCTCGCGGGAGGCGCCGGCGAAGGTGGACAGGATCAGCACGCCGTCCTCGTCATCGCGCGAGGCGACGAACTCCTTGGCCACGAGGTTCATGCCATCGTGCAGGCTGTTGACCAGGCAGAAATCCACGGCGCGATACAGCTCGAACACGCGCTTCGGGTCCTGGTGCTCACTGACCAGCACGATGGGCTTCCAGCCGGCGGTGGCGAACTTGCCGTTGATGCGCTCGACCTCGGCGATGGTCTGGTCCTGCAGCGACCGGTAGGCCGGCAGCTTGCTGCGCGAGGGCGCGGCCACCTGCAGCAGGGTCACCTGGCCGCGCAGTTTCGGGCTGCGCTCGAACAGCGCCTCGAGCGCCTGGAAGCGCTCGACGATGCCCTTGGTGAAGTCCCAGCGCTCGACGCCGAGCCCGAGGAACACCCAGTCCTCGATGCCGAACTGGCGGCGCACCGACTCGCGCGTGATCGCGACCTCAGGGAGCTGCGCCAGCCAGCGCGGCGGCCATTCGATGGAGATGGGATAGGAGGCGACCCGGCAGACGTGGCCGCGGTGCGAGATGGTCATGTGCTCATGGTCGATCTGGCACTCGACGAAGCGGTCGACGGTGGCGAGGAAGTTCTGGCAGTGATACAGGGTGTGGAATCCCAGGATGTCGGCATCCAGCATGTGCAGCAGCATCTCGCGCTTCCAGGGACACACGCCGAAGGTCTCGGCATTGGGCCAGGGGATGTGCCAGAACAGCACGACGGTGGCCTTCGGGATGCGCGCGCGGATCAGTTGCGGCAGCAGGGCGAAGTGGAAGTCCTGGATCAGCACCACGGGGTCCGCCGCATGGGCCTCCTGCGCCACCACCTGCGCGAAGCGGGCGTTCACCTCCGTGTAGGTCTGCCAGTCCGACTCCCGGAACGCGGGCCGGACGTACGCGAGGTGGCATAGCGGCCACAGTCCCTCGTTCGAAAACCCGTAGTAGTAGCCCTCCTCCTGCTCCTTCGACAGCCAGACGCGCCGAAGCGTGTACTCCGGCTGCTCCGGCGGCACCTTCACGTGATCGTGGCGATCCACCGCCGAGCGGTCGGCATCACCGCTCCCGTGCGCGATCCAGATGCCGCCGCAGGCCCGCACCACCGGCTCGAGCGCCGTGACCATGCCGCTCGCCGGCACCTGCACCACGGCGCGGTGCTCCGGGTCGAAGTTGTGGATGTAGGGTTCGCGGTTGGAGACGACGATGACCTGCGGGGCCTGCAGGTAGTCCTGGATCACCTTCTGCAGCGCCTGGGGCGTCCAGTTCTCGTTGAAGTCGATCTCCAGCCGCTGGCTCTCCTCCACCTCCCGCAGCACGCGCCGCACCTGCGAGAGCACCGGCATCGAGGTGAGCGGGGACTTGGCATCGTCGCGAAAGCGCAGCCCGCGGATGTCGCCGATCAGGATCTGCACCCAGTTGCGAAGCTGCCACCACGCCGCCAGCACCACCAGCAGGGCAAGCACCACCGCGCCGATGCCGAGCACGGCGAGCAGGAAATCCCGCGCCGAGCGCTGGCGGCGGTCGATGAAGGACAGGTCGTGCACCATGCGGACCTGATAGGGCGTGCCATGCGAGGCCGTCGAGGCGAACACCGAGAGCTGCACCGACCCTTGCGGCAGTTGTGCGACGCGATGCGGCCCGTCGCCCTCCGGCAGCACATCACAGCTCAGCACCACGGGCATGCGCTCGGTCTGCATGATGAGCGTGCCGTCGGGCCGGCAGATCTGGATCGCGAGCAGCCGCTGGTCGGCGGTCATCTTGGCGAGGTAGGATTTCAGGCGCGCACGGTCCTTGCGCTCGATCAGGTCGGCGACAGGCTCGTCGATGGACTGCATGATGAGCTGGGCGCGCTGCTCGAGATCGGAGCGAAACCATTCCGCCAGCAGCCTGTCGATGTAGGGCAGCCCGAAGTAGGCGACCACCACCGACGCCAGCGCGACGGGAACGATGAAGCGCGTGAGCAGTGTCCTGAACATCAAGGCATTGTACGGATTGCCCGCAAGACGACCCGTCCGTGTTATTCCTGCATCAGCGTGCGACGTAGTCCTACACGCGGCGGTTGGCACGCACCGCAGCACGCGCTAAGGTTTCACGCAATAATGAATCGACAAGTCCCGTTGCCATCCGCCGACAGCTGCCTGTTCCTGGACGTCGACGGCACGCTCATCGAACTGTCATCGCACCCCTCCCAGACGGCCGCCTCGCGGGCCCTGAAGGACCTGCTGATGATGGTGAACGACGTGCTCGATGGCGCGGTCGCCCTGATCAGCGGCAGGCCGATTGCGGAGCTGGACACCATCTTCTTCCCCTTGCGCCTGCGCGCCGCCGGCATCCACGGTGGCGAGCGCCGTGAGCATGCCGACAGGCCCGCGCCGCGCGTGCCGCCGGACCCAAAGCTCGACCCGTTGCGGGCCTCGATGCAGCGTTTCGCATTGCACCATCCCGGCGTCGAGGTCGAGGACAAGCGCATCGCCTGCGCCATCCATTACCGCGGCCGGCCACAGGCACAGGCGCCGCTCCAGCAGGCGCTTGATCCGCTGCTGGCGGCACTGGGCGGGCAGTACCACGCCCTGCCGGGCAACATGGTGGTCGAGGTCAAGCCGCGCGCCTTCACCAAGGCGCATGCGATCGAGCAGTTCCTGGCGCAGCCGGCCTTCCAGCACCGCCGTCCCGTCTTCCTGGGCGATGACATCACCGACATCGACGGCTTCCGGCTGATCGAGCAGCGGCACGGCACCTCGATCGCCGTGGGCGAGCGCGTCGACGCGCAGTGGCGCCTGGCGGACCCGGCCGCCACGCGCACCTGGCTGTCGGAGTTTGCCGCGATGTGCGTGCGATGAGCCTGCCATGAACAAGGGAAATCTCGAACTCGCGGTGGTGGGCAACTGCCAGGTCGCGGGGCTCATCGACTCCGCAGGCCGCATGGTGTGGGCCTGCCTGCCCCGCCCCGATGGCGACCCCGTGCTGTGTGCGCTGCTGCAGCGTGACCAGGGTGAATGCGCCGATGGGGTGTTCGCCGTCGACCTGCACGACCAGAAGTCGTGCACCCAGAGCTACGTGCGCAACACCGCGATCCTGCAGACGCGGCTGTACGATGCCGCGGGCAGCGGCATCCAGATCACGGATTTCGCACCGCGCTTCCGCCAGCGCGGACGCGTGTACCGTCCCATGGCCTTCGTGCGGCTGATCGAACCGCTCGGCGGGCGGCCCGTCGTGCGCCTGCGTTTCCGGCCGCTGGCCCGCTACGGCGCGGAGGTGCCCCAGCGCATCATCGGCAGCCACCACATCAGCTTCGCCACGCCCGACCTGCGCTACCGGCTCACCACCACCGCATCGCTCGCGGCGCTCAGCGGCGAGGGCCCGCTGATCATCGACTCGCCGGTGGCCTTCATCCTCGCGCCCGACGAGACCATGGACGATTCGCCCCTGACCCTCGCGCATACCTGGCTGAACCAGACTTGCGAGTACTGGCAGGAGTGGATCCGGGGGCTGGCCGTGCCCTTCGACTGGCAGGATGCCGTGATTCGCGCCGCCATCACGCTCAAGCTGTGCACCTACGAGGACACGGGCGCGGTGCTCGCCGCCCTCACCACCTCCATCCCGGAGATCAAGTCCACGGAGCGCAACTGGGACTACCGCTTCTGCTGGCTGCGCGACAGTTTCTTCACGGTGCAGGCGCTCAACCGCCTGGGCGCGACGCGCACCATGGAGGCCTTCCTGCGCTACATCGACCAGACCGTCGCGGGACAACCGGCGCGAGACCTGCAGCCCCTGTACGGCATCGCCGGCGAGCGGAAACTGACCGAAGTGCTGGCACCGGCCCTGCAGGGCTTTCGCGGCATGGGTCCGGTGCGTATCGGCAACCTCGCCTACGAGCAGTCGCAGTTCGACATCTACGGCGCGATCGTGCTCGCGGCACGCCAGCTCTTCTACGACCACCGCCTGTCCAGCCCGGGCGGCGAGGCGCAGTTCAACCGCCTCGAGTCGCTCGGCGAGCAGGCCTTCGAATGCTTCGGCAAGCCGGACGCGGGGCCGTGGGAATTCCGCGGACTCGAGCGAATCCACACCTTCTCGCAGGTCATGTGCTGGGCGGGAGTGGACCGCCTGGCGCGCATCGCGCGGCACCTCGGGCTCGATGAGCGCGCGGCGCTGTGGCGCAAGCGGGCGAACGAAATGCGCGCCACCATCCTCGAACGCGGCTGGAGCGAGGCCCGCGGCGCCTTCGTTGCCGCCTATGACACGCCGGATCTGGATGCCACGGCGCTGCTCCTGCCGGACCTCGGCCTGATCGAGGCGGGCGACCCGCGCTTCCTGTCGACGCTCGCCGCCATCGAGCGCGAGCTGGTGCGCGAGGACCTCGTGTATCGCTACCGCCATGCCGATGACTTCGGCGTGCCGGCCAACACGTTCACGATGTGCTCGTTCTGGTACGTGAACGCGCTCGCCGCCGTCGGCCGGCAGGAGGAGGCGCGGCGCAACTTCGAGAAGCTCCTCACGCGGCGCAACGGCGTGGGGCTGTTCGCCGAGGACATCGACCCGGTCAGCGGCGAGCAATGGGGCAACTTTCCCCAGACCTACAGCATGGTGGGCATCATCACCAGCGCGCTGCGCCTGTCACGAAGCTGGGAAGAGATGATGTGAGGTGGCGGTTGCGCCGCCTCCGGCGCGGCGCCCGGCGCGGCTCCCGGCGTGGCTTTCAGCGGACCTGCCCGGTGCCGCGCACGCGGTAGTTGTAGCTGGTGAGCTGCTCCACGCCCACCGGACCCCGCGCGTGGAACTTGTCGGTGCTGATGCCGATTTCCGCGCCCATGCCGAATTCACCGCCGTCCGCGAACTGGGTGGAGGCGTTGTGCAGCAGGATGGCGCTGTCCACGGTGGCGAGGAAGCGTTCGGCCGCGGCGCCATCGCCGGTGACGATGGCCTCGGTGTGGTGCGAGCCGTACTGCTCGATGTGCGCCATCGCCGCCTCGATCCCTTCCACCACGCGCACCGCGATGATGGCGTCGAGGTACTCGGTGTACCAGTCCTGCTCGCTGGCGGGCTTGACCCGCGCATCCACCGCGCAGGTCTCCGGGCAGCCGCGCACCTCGCAACCGGATTCGAGCAATGCACGGACCAGTGGCGCGAGCAGCCGCTGCGCGCCGCCCCGATCCACGAGCAGCGTCTCCGCCGCACCGCAGATGCCGGTGCGGCGCAGCTTCGCGTTGATGACGATGCGCCGGGCCATGTCGGGATCCGCGGCGCGATCCACGTACACGTGGCAGTTGCCCTCGAGATGGCCGATCACCGGCACGCGCGCCTCCTGCTGCACCCTCGACACCAGGCTCCTGCCACCGCGGGGAACGATCACGTCGATGACGCCGCGCATCTGGCCCAGCATGTAGCCCACGGCCGCCCGGTCGGCGGTGGGCACGAGCTGGATGGCCGCCGGTGGCAGGCCCGCCGCTTCCAGGCCCTGCACCAGGCAGGCATGGATGGCCGCACTCGAATGCCGGCTCTCCGAACCGCCGCGCAGGATGACGGCGTTGCTGGACTTCAGGCACAGCGCACCGGCATCCGCGGTCACGTTCGGGCGGCTTTCGTAGATGATGCCGATCACGCCCAGCGGCACCCGCACCCGCTGGATGTTCAGGCCGTTCGGACGGCCCCACTGCGCCAGCGTCGTGCCGATGGGATCGGCCAGCGCGGCGACGGCCTCGACCCCGGCGGCCATGGCCTCGATGCGCGAGGCATCGAGCTGCAGCCGGTCGAGCAGGGCCGGCGAGAGCCCCGAGCCGGTGGCTGCCGCCAGGTCCTCGCGGTTCGCGGCGAGGAGCTGCGCCTGTCCTTCCCGCAAAGCGGCCGCCGCCGCCCGCAACGCCTGGTTCTTCTGGTCGGTGGTGGCCTGCGCCAGCCGGCGCGCGGCCGCCCGCGCCTGCCGCCCGAGTTCATCCATCAGCGCCGGAATGTCGGCCGGGGGACTCGCGATCGTGCTCATGGCAGGGTCTTCAGGATGACGAGGTCATCCCGGTGGATCATCTCGTCGCGGCCGCGAAAGCCGAGCACGGACTCGATCTCCAGGCTCCTGCGACCCATGATGCGCGCCGCGTCGGCATCGGAATAAGCGCAGATGCCGCGCGCGATCTCGGTGCCATCCGGCGCCAGCACGCTCACCGTATCACCCCGTTCGAAGCGTCCCAGCATGCCGGTGACCCCGGCCGGCAGCAGGCTCTTGCCGCCCATCAAGGCGCTCACCGCGCCGGCATCGATGCCGATGGCGCCGGCCGGCCGCAGCGTGCCGGCAATCCATTGCTTGCGCGTGGCCAGCGGCGTGGAGGAAGGCAGGAACCAGGTGCAGCGTCCGCCTTCTTCGATGTGCTTGAGGGGATGCATGTAGCTGCCCCTGGCGATGCACAGGTGGCAACCGGCGCTCACCGCGATGCGCGCCGCCGCGATCTTGGTCTGCATGCCGCCGGAGCCCACATCACTGCCCGAGCCGCCCGCCATGGCCTCGATCTCCGGGGTGATCTCCAGCACCTTGGCGATGAACTGCGCATTCGGGTCCTGGCCCGGGTCCGCCGTGTACAGGCCATCGATGTCGGAGAGCAGCACCAGGCAGTCCGCGCCGCACATCTGCGCCACCCGCGCGGCCAGCCGGTCGTTGTCACCGTAGCGGATCTCGGCCGTGGCCACGGTGTCGTTCTCGTTGATCACCGGCACTGCTCCCAGGGACAACAGCGTCTCGAGCGTGCCGCGGGCGTTGAGGTAGCGCCGCCGCTGCTCGGTGTCGCCCAGGGTCAGGAGGATCTGTGCCACCGCGATCTCGTGCTGCTCCAGCAAGTCCTTGTACGCATGGGCGAGCCGGATCTGCCCCACGGCCGCGGCCGCCTGGCTCTCCTCCAGGCGGAGCTTCCCGGCCTTGAGCTTCAGATGACGCCTTCCTAAGGCGATGGCCCCGGAGGAAACGAGGATCAGCTCCTGGCCGCGGCGGCGCATCCGCGCCACATCGGCGACGAGGGACTCGAGCCAGTGGCGGTTCAGCCGGCCCTTCTCGCCGTCGACCAGCAGCGCCGAACCGATCTTGACGACGACACGGCGGGCCTCGGTGAGCTTCTTGGCGTTGGCCTTGCGATCTGCCAGGGTCATCCGCGAAGTTTAGCGTAAGCGGCTCGATGACAGGCGCGCCGAGGTTTGCCTGGGGCGCACCGCTCCCCTAATATCTGTCCCCATCTTCGGAACATCGCGTGAAGACAGAAGGACGACCGACGTGGGCAGAGAGTACGAACCGACTCCCAAGCAGTGGTACGAGGACCTGGAGAACGATGAGACCTTCCAGGTGCTCAAGGTCGACGAGGACCGCGAGATCATCGAGATCCAGTACCTGGATGGCGAGACCGAGGAGCTGGACGTCGACTCCTGGGCCGAGCTGGACCTGGAACCCACGGACGAACCGGAGGGCTGGTCGGGCTCCGAGGACGACGATGACCTCGAGGACGATGACGAAGACGACGATGATGACTGGGACGATGACGAAGACGACGACGATGATGATGATGACGATGACTACGACGATGATGACGAGGACGAGTATTGAGCGTGGCGCCGCACCGGCCGGAACGGCGGGTGGCCACCCGCCTCGGATGGCTGGCCGCCGCGGTGTCGATCTGCCTGCCGGCCTGGGGCGCCACCCCGCTGCTGTTGCGCAATCCCTCGCTCGGCCAGGACCGCATCGCCTTCCTGTATGCGGATGACATCTGGACGGTGGCCCGCCAGGGCGGTGAAGCCCGCCGCCTGACCTCGGACGGCGCCATCACCGCCGGTCCGTTCTATTCCCCCGATGGGACGCAGGTCGCCTACTCCGCCAACGTCGGCGGTGTGACCGATGTGTACGTCATCGCCGCCGCGGGCGGTGTGCCCCGCCGGCTGACCTGGGACGCCACCCGGAGCAGGGTGGCGGGCTGGACGCCGGATGGTCAGCAGGTGCTGTTCACCTCACAGCGGGCCAGCTACTCGGATTTCCCGAAACTGTTCACCGTCCGCGCCGACGGCACCGGCCCGGCTCACGTGCTGCCGCTGCCGAGCGCGGCGCAGGGCAGCATCTCCGCCGACGGCAGCACGCTGGCCTACGTGCCGTTCCAGCAATGGCAGGACGCATGGAAGCACTACCGCGGCGGCCAGACCACGCCGGTCTGGCTCCTGGACCTGAAGACGCTGGAGGTGGAGAAGATCCCGCGCGAGAACTCCAACGATTCGCATCCCGTGTGGTCGGGTTCCACGGTGTACTTCCTGTCGGATCGCGACGGCCCGGTGACGCTGTTCAGCTATGACACCCGGACGCATCAGTTGGAGAAGCGGGTGGACAAGCCCGCCTTCGATCTCAAGTCCCTGAGTGCAGGTCCCGGCGGCCTGGTGTACGAATCCTTCGGCGCGCTGCACCTGTACGACCCGGCCACGCACAGCGACCAGGCCCTCGAGGTGTGGATCCACGGCGACCTGCCGCGCGTGGCCCCCCGCCTCGACAAGGTGTCGCCGAAGGAAGCCCAGGCCATCGACCTCTCCCCCACCGGCGCACGCCTGGTGGTGGAAGCGCATGGCGAGATCTTCACGCTGCCGGCCGAGAAGGGCGATGCCCGCAACCTGACCCGAACCCCCGGCGCCGCGGAGCGCGATGCCGCGTGGTCACCCGACGGCAAGCGCATCGCCTACTTCAGCGACGCCTCGGGCGAGTACCAGCTCATGGTGCGCGACCAGGACGGCATCCAGCCTGCAAAGGTCATCGACCTCGGCCCCGATCCCTCGTTCTACTATGCGCCGCACTGGTCGCCGGACTCGCGCAAGATCGCCTTCACCGACAAGCACCTGCGCTTCTGGATCGTGGATGTCGAGGGCGGCAGGCCGGTCAAGGTGGACACCGGCATCCGCGGCGGCTTCGATGCATTGCGTGAGATGGCCTGGTCGCCGGACTCGCAGTGGCTGGCGTACACGCGCGATCTCGACAGCCAGGTGCGCGCCATCTTCCTGTACTCGCTCGCCACCCGCACCAGCACCCAGCTCACCGACGGTGAGAGCGATGCCACGCATCCGGCCTTCGACCCGAATGGCGAGTACCTGTATTTCAGCGCCTCCACCGATGCCGGCCCCTCCAACGCAGGCATCGATCTCTCCTCGCTGGACCGCGCGATGACCAGCGGCGTCTACGTCGCGGTGCTGTCACGCAAGAGTGCGTCGCCCGTGCCGCCGGAGAGCGACGAGGAAGGCAGCCGGAAAGAGGCGACCGCAGAGTCCGGTGCGCAAAAGCCCAAACCCAAGCCCACGGTGGTGGACCTGGCGGGCCTGGGCACGCGGATCCTCGCGCTGCCGATCCCGGCACGCAACTACACCGACCTGTCGGTGGGCAAGACCGGCGTTCTGTTCCTGGCGGAGGGCACGCCCGTGGGACGCAGCTCCGAGGAATCGGAAGCACCGCCCGTGACCCTGTGGCGCTTCACGCTGGAGAAGCGCCAGACCGAGCAGATCATGGGCGGGGTGAACCGCTTCAAGGTCTCGGCCGACGGAGAGAAGCTGTTCTATGCGCGGCAGGACAACTGGTTCCTGGCGCCCACCGCCGAGCTCAAGCCGGGCGCGGCGGATGCGGCGCCCGGCAAGCCCGTCAACAACGGCGGCATGACGGCACTGCTGGATCCGCGCGCCGAATGGCGGCAGATGTTCCGCGAGACCTGGCGGCTGCAGCGCGACTTCCTCTACGATCCGCACCTGCACGGCCTGAACCTCGCCGCGGTGCAGGCTCGCTACCAGCCCTTCGTCGCGGGGCTGAGCTCGCGCGCCGAGTTCACCTACCTGTGCGATGAGATGCTGGGCCACGTACAGGTGGGGCACATGTTCGTGCGCGGCCCGCACCCGGATGCTTCCGTTCCCAAGCCCGGTGTGCTGGGTGCCGATTTCACCCTCGACGGCAACCGCTATCGCTTTGCCCGGATCTACAACGGCCAGAACTGGACGCCCTCGCTGAGCGCGCCGCTGACGCAGCCCGGCATCGACATCGTCGAGGGCGACTACCTGCTGGCGGTGAACGGCCGCGAGCTGCACGCGACGGACAACCTCGATGCCTTCCTCGACGGCGCCGCCGGGCGACAGACCGTGCTGCGCGTCGCGAGCAAGGCGCAAGGCGATGCCGGACGCGAGGTCACGGTGGTGCCGGCGGAGTCGGAGAAGGGCCTGCGCAACCTGGACTGGATCGATTCCAACCGTCGCAAGGTGGACAAGCTGTCCGGTGGCCGCATCGCCTACGTGTACATGCCGAACACCGCCGGCGCCGGCTACACGAACTTCAACCGGCATTTCTATTCGCAGTTGAACCGCCAGGGCGTGGTGCTGGATGAGCGCTACAACGAGGGCGGCTTCATCGCGGATTACGTGGTGAACGTGCTCGGGCAGAAGCTCATGAGTGGCGCCATCGAGCGCGACGGCAAGCCGGTGCTCGATCCCGTCGGCGCCATCTTCGGGCCCAAGGCCATGATCATCAACCAGTCGGCAGGCTCCGGCGGGGATGCCATGCCCTGGTATTTCCGCAAGGCAAAGCTCGGCACGCTCGTGGGTGTGCGCACCTGGGGTGGCCTCGTGGGCATCGGCGGGTATCCGGTGCTGTTGGATGGTGGAACGGTGACCGCGCCGCGCTATGCCCTCTACGGGCTGGACGGGGAATGGGAGGTGGAAGGACACGGCATCGCGCCCGATGTCGAGGTGGAGGAACTGCCCAGGGACGTGGCCGCCGGCCACGATGCGCAGCTCGAACGCGCCGTCTCCATCGTCCTGCAGGAGCTAGAGGCACATCCGCCGCGGGTCCCGAAGATCCCGCCCTACCCCGATTTCCACGCGCATGACGACCTCGGCAACGGACACTGAACCGCATGCCCGCTCCGCCGGCGCCTGAGTCACCTGAGGCGCTCGCCCTGCGCGTGCGCAACAGCTTCGACCGGCAGGGCATGATGCGCACGCTGCGCGCCAGCCTCGAGCACATCGAACGCGGCAAGGTGATCGTGCGCGTGCCCTTCGATGTGGCCTTCACCCAGCAGGACGGGTTCTTCCACGCAGGCATCACCTCCACCCTCGCCGACACCGCGGGCGGCTATGCCGGCTATACGATGTTCGCCCCCGACGCGTCGGTCCTGACGGTGGAATTCAAGGTCAACCTGCTGCGGCCGGCGACCGGGCCGTACCTCGAGGCCGTGGGACAGGTGGTCAAGTCCGGCCGTACCCTCACCATCACGCAGGCCGAGGTGTTCGCCCATGACCGGAAGCGCATGCTCGTGGCGCTGTGCCAGCAGACATTGATCCAGGTCCGCCCCGGGCAAGCGGCCTGAGGCCGCCGGCAGATCCTCCCCAACTCAAAGAGCGCCCAGATCCGCACGTTGCGAGTCCAAAGGTGGCCAACGGCCCTCGCGCGTCCGCTGCTCAAACCAGCGGTGCATGGCTGCATCGTCCACAGCATATTCGCCCCGGGCGGATTTCCAGACCATCGCGGGGTAACGATTGCGCAACGCCTCGAGCGCGTTCTGCGCCTGCTGCACGGTCACTTTGTCGTGCGCCTTGTCACGATAGAAGCGCAGCGCGTCCGCGTCGTAGGGCCGGAACCGCGTTCCCATATCCAGCATGCGCCACAGCACCGCCTGCTCCAGCGGCTTGAGTGCAAGGTAGTCGGATTCCATCTGCGCTTCGTCGTCCCGCTGGCGGTGGCGCGCCGCGTCCAGCACCGCTTGCTCGAAGCGAACGCCCTGCGGCAGTCCTGCCACCGGACTCAACGCCTGCCCCAACGCCTCCATGAAGAATTGCGGCCGATGCCCGAAGCTTTCAAAGGCCTGCAGCAGCAGCATGCCATCTACCGACGCCAGCTCGGGCCGCTGCGCAGTAATCAGCAGCGCAACATGATCGATGAATTCCCGCCCCAGCGGCGGCATGCGCGAGATCTGCGAGCCGTAGAATGGCGCGCCATTGGTGTTGACCAGGCGCAGCAGCTTGTCGCGGTCGGAGCCCGACATGACCAGCATCAGGTTCACCTGACCCGCCTGGTTTAGCTGGTCGCGCGCGGACTTCAGCGCCGCCATCGTCGCCTCGCCCGCTTCGCTGGTAAGCGCTTGCTGAGCCTCATCCACGATCAGCGCCACTGGCGCCTTGGCGGCTTCGCGCAGCGTGCGCAGTGCATCGGTCAGTGTCACGCCGTCGATCCTGCCAATCTTGCTGACATCGATCTTGAGCGTTCCGCCGACGGTCACGCTTTCCAAGCCGGCCTTCTTGGCAGCTCTGCTGACCAGGCCCAGATGGGGCGCCAGAGTCCGGCCGATGGCTTCGGCGATCAGAGCACCCGGATCCCGTCGCGGATCGGCCCACAAGTCCACGTACACAACCACCGCGCCGGCCTTCTCCAGCGCTGGCTTCAGATCGGACTGGAGGAAGGTGGATTTACCGGTGCGACGTGGCGCCGCCAGGAACAGGCCGTTATGCGCATCGCCGAACACGGCCTCCCCGCGCAGAGCTGCTACCAACTGCTGAGCTAGCGCCTCCCGGGGGAAGTGGATCATTTTATCTCCAACTATCTATAACTTGATAATTTATTAAAATTCGGATAAAAGTCAATAGATAGTGGAATGAGTCGATACCCGCAAGAACACCGCACAGGCCATGGCCGAGCCTAGAGGATCTTCTCGAGCCAGCCGTGCGCGTCCGGCGCCTCGCCCTGCTGGATGGCCACGAGCCGCGCGCGCAGGTCGCGCACCACCGGCCCCACCTCGCCCGTCCCGACGCGATACTCCTGCTCGCGATGGATGAGCGTGCCGACGCCGGCGAGCACCGCGGCGGTGCCTGACAACGCCGCCTCGCCGTTCTTCACCCACTCGAGCATCTCGCGCACCTCGAAGGGACGCTCCTGCACCTCGTACTTCAGGTCGCGCGCAAGCGTGAGGAGCGAATCGCGGGTGACGCCGTGCAGGAAGCTGGAGTCGAGACTGCGCGTCAGCAGCGATTTCTCGCGCAACAGCACGAAGTTGGCGGCGCCGGTTTCCTGCACCTGGCCGCCCGGGCAGAACAGCACCTGGTCCACCTGGTACTTCGCGCGGGCGGCGAGCGTCGGGCCCATGGCGGCCGCATAGTTGCCGCCGGTCTTGACCATCCCCAGGTGGGCTGCGGAACGCGTGTTCACATCGTCCACCAGGATGCGCAGCGGCTTCATGCCGCCGGCGAAGTAGTCCCACACCGGGCTTGCGAGCACCAGCAGCATCGCCTCGTTCGGCGGTGTGGCTGCCGCGCCGATGTTGGGCGTGGTGCCGAACAGGATCGGGCGCAGGTACAGCGCGCCCGGCGCCTCGGGCACCGCCGCACGCGAACGGCGGATCACCTCGCGCACCATGTCGGCGACGAACTCGGCCGCCGGCACCGGCAGCACCAGGCGCTCGGCGCTCTGGCGCAGCCGCGCGATGTGCCGGTCCATGCGGAAAACGTGCACCGAGCCATCGGGGCGGCGATAGGCCTTGAATCCCTCGAAGCAGGTGCTGGCGTAATGCAGCACGTGCGCGGCCGGGCTCAGCGCGATGGGCGCGACGGGAACGATGCTGGACGGGCTCCACTGGCCATCCTTGAAGGTGGCGCTGGCCATGGAATCGGTCAGCACGGTGCCGAAGGCGGGTCGTTGGGGTTGGGCGGTCATGGCAGGCTCTTGGGTATGAAAAGGGTGGCGGGATGCTCGAGCATTTCTTTGAGGCTCTGGATCATCGCCGCGGCGTCGTGGCCGTCGACGAAGCGATGATCGAATGAGGAGGAAAGGTTCATCATACGTCGGATGACGATGGCGCCGCGATGCACCACCGGCCGCTCGACCGCACGGTTCAACCCGATGATGGACACCTCGGGCAGGTTGATCACGGGCGTGGAGGCGATGCCGCCGAGCTTGCCCAGGCTCGTCACCGTGATCGTGGAGCCGGTGAGCTCCTGGCGCGTGGACTGGTTGCGGCGCGCGCGCTCGGACACGAGCTTCACCTGCGAGGCGAGCTGCCAGAGGTCCTGCGACTGCGCATCGCGCAGCACCGGCACCTTCAGTCCGTCGGGTGTCTGCGTGGCGATGCCCACGTGCACCGCGCGATGGCGCAGCAGCGTGTTGCGCGCCGCATCGTACAGCGCGTTGCACTGGGGAAATTCCTGCAGCGCCCGTGTCAGCGCGACGATGAGGAAGGGCAGGTAGGTGAGCGAGGCTTTCCCACCGGCGCCGGCATTCAGGTGCTGGCGCAGGTCCTCGAGCTCGGTGACGTCGATCTCCTCGACGTAGGAAAAGTGCGGGATCGTGCGCTTGGCCTCGCTCATGCGCTCGGCGATCACGCGGCGCAGACCGATGACCTTGATCTCGGTGACCCCGGCATCACCCGGCGCGGGCGAAGCCGGCGATTGCGGACCCTTCGCCGCCGGCGCAGCGACCGGCTCACCGGCGGGCGGCACATCCCCCTTGAGGATGCGGCCCCCCGGGCCGCTGCCCACGATGTCCTGCAGGTCGATGCCCGCCTCGCGTGCACGTCGGCGCGTGGCGGGCGAGGCCATCACGCGTGTCGCCGCGGGTCTGGCGGCCACCGGCGATGCGGACGGTGGCGCGGCGGAAGATGCAGGCGGTGATGAGGTCGGGTGTTGCGGAGCCGGACGTTGCGCCGCCGGGGGCGCCGCCGAGGGTGGCGCCGCTGGAGACGGCGCGGGCGATGCGGCGGGCGCCGCCGCCGGCGCTTTCGCCTCAGCGGCCGCACCCGTGTCGAACACGATCAGCGGTGCGCCCACCGCGACCTTGTCGCCGGGTTCACCGTGCAGCGAGACGATGCGCCCGCTCACCGGCGAGGGCACTTCCACCGCCGCCTTGTCGGTCATCACCTCGACGATGACCTTATCCTCGCTGACCGCATCGCCGGGCTTCACGTGCCAGGCGACGATCTCGGCCTCGACCGTGCCTTCGCCCAGGTCCGGCATCTTGAACACGTACTCGCTCATGCAGCCTCCATCACGGCCTTCAGCGCGGTCTTCACCCGCGCCTGCCCGGGAAAGTATTCCCATTCGAAGGCATGCGGATAGGGGGTGTCCCAGCCGGCGACGCGCTGGATCGGCGCTTCCAGGTTCCAGAAGCATTCCTCCTGGATCAGCGCCACCAGTTCCCCGCCGAAACCGGAGAAGCGCGTGGCCTCATGCACCACCACGCAGCGTCCGGTCTTCTTCACCGACTCACAGATGGTCGCGATGTCCAGCGGCACCATGCTGCGCAGATCCACGATCTCGGCATCCAGGCCCATCGCGGCCGCGGCAGCCGCGGCGACGTGGACCATGGTGCCGTAGGTGATGATGCTGAGCTGGTTGCCGGGCCGCACGATCTCCGCCTTGCCCAGCGGTACGGTGTAATGTCCCTCGGGCACTTCGCCCTTGGCGTGCGTGCTCCAGGGAACGGCGGGCTTGTTCGGATCGCCGTCGAAGGGCCCGTTGTACAGGCGCTTGGGCTCGAAGAACAGCACCGGATCGTCGTCCTCGATGGCGGCGATCAGCATGCCCTTGGCATCGTAGGGGTTGGAGGGCATGGCCACCTTCACCCCGCAGACATGCGTGAAAATGCCCTCGGGGCTCTGCGAATGCGTCTGGCCGCCGCGGATGCCGCCGCCGCAGGGCGTGCGGATGGTCACCGGCGCCCAGAACTCACCGGCGCTGCGATAGCGCAGCCGCGCCAGCTCGCTGACGATCTGGTCGAAGGCGGGGTAGATGTAATCGGCGAACTGGATCTCGGCCACCGGCCGCAGGCCGTTCACGCCCATGCCGATGGCGGCGGCGACGATGCCGCCCTCCGCGATCGGCGTGTCGAGCACCCGATGCTGGCCATACTTGCGCTGCAGCCCTTCGGTGGTGCGGAACACGCCGCCGAAGTAGCCGATGTCCTCGCCCATCAGCACCACCGTCTGATCGCGCGACAGCATCACGTCCATCGCCGAGTTCAGGGCCTGGATCATGTTCATCTGCGCCATGCGTTACTCCTTCGCAAGCTCGGCGCGCAGTCGCTCGCGCTGGCGCTTCAGGTGTTCGGGCATTTCCTTGAACACATCCTCGAACATCGAGGCGGGCTCCAGCCGCGGTCCCTCGTTGAGCGTGCCGTAGGTGATGGCCTCCTTCCAGCTCGCCGCCACCAACTCCTCCAGCTCGCTCTGCAGCGCCTGGTGGCGCTGCTCGCTCCATTCGCCCAGGCCAATGAGATGGCGCTTCAGGCGTTCGATCGGATCGCCCAGCGGCCAGCGATCGAACTCCTCCTTCGGCCGGTAGCGCGCCGGATCATCGCTGGTGGAATGCGCGCCGGCGCGATAGGTCACCAGCTCGATCAACGTCGGACCTGCGCCGGTGCGCGCGCGCTCCGCCGCCCACTGGGTCACGGCGTACACGGCCAGGAAATCGTTACCATCGACGCGGATGCCGGCGATGCCATAGCCGGGCCCGCGCGCCGCGAACACGCGCTGCTCACCGCCCGCGAAGCCCTGGAAGGTGGAGATGGCCCACTGGTTGTTGACCACGTTGAGAATCACCGGCGCCTGGTACACCGAGGCGAACAGCAGCGCATGATGGAAATCCGCCTCGGCGCTGCTCCCCTCGCCCAGCCAGGACGCGGCCAGGCGATCCTCGCCCTTGATCGCCGCCGCCATGGCCCAGCCCACGGCCTGCGGGAACTGCGTGGCAAGGTTGCCCGAGATCGAGAACAGGTTCGCCTCGACCGAGTGATACATCACGGGGAGCTGGCGGCCCTTGCACATGTCGCGCGTGTTGGACAGCAGCTGGCACATCATGCTCACCAGCGGCAGGCCGCGCACGATGTGCAGGCCCTGGTTGCGATACGAGGGGAACAGCATGTCGGTGGGCTTGAGCGCCATGGCCGCCGCCACCGAGACCGCCTCCTCTCCCAGCGAACGCATGTAGAAGGAGATGCGTCCCTGGCGCTGGGTGCGCTGCATGCGATCATCGAACACGCGCGTGAGCAGCATGTGGCGCAGGCCGAGCTGCAACTCGTGCGGGTCCAGATGCGGATGCCAGGGTCCCAGCGCGCGGCCCTCCTCGTCCAGCACGCGCACCAGCTCCACCGACAGGTTCGCGATGTCACGCGCCCTCGCGTTGACATCGGGCCGCGCCACCGCGCCGGCGGGCGAGAGCTCGACGTAGGAGAAATCCGGGGTTTCGCCGGGCCGGGCCGGCACCTTGGGCACATGCAGGCGGGAGCGCTTGTTCATGGCGGCCTAGCCTACGCGCGGCGCCCACAAGCTGTTGAAGTGGCGTTTATGCAGCGCAATAATATGAAACAATCATTTCGACCTTGGCGCGAATATGGAAAATGCAGTTCAAACCGCCGTCGACAAGCTCGACCTGCGCATCCTGGACATATTGCAGCGCGAAGGCACGCTGAGCGCGGCGGAAGTTGCGGCGAGGGTGCGCATCTCCACGACGACCTGCTGGCGGCGCATCCAGCAGCTCGAGGCTGCGGGCATCATCAAGTCGCGCGTGGCGCTGCTCGACCGCACCAAGCTCGGGCTGGATGTCACCATCTTCGCGCATGTCAAGCTCGCCACCACCAGCCGCGATGCCATCGCGCAGTTCGAGGCGGCGATCCGCGATCGCTCCGAGGTGCTCGACTGCCACACGCTCACCGGCGAGTGGGATTTCCTGCTGAAGATCGTGGCGCGCAACATCAAGGCTTTCGAGGCCTTCTACCTCGACTACCTGTCGCGCATCCCTTGCGTACAGGCGGTCAACTCGGCGGTGGCGGTGACGGCAATCAAGGAGTCCACGCTCCTGCCGCTGGCATGAACGCCGCCAGCGAGGTCAGGGCCAGTTGGCGCGCGCATCGAAGCTGAATTCCTGCTTCATGCGCTCGTAGACGGCCTTCTCCTGCGGCGTGGTGGCGGGAGGAATGACGATCCGGATGCTGACGAGCTGGTCTCCGGGGGTGTTGCCCGGCAGGCCGCGGCCCCGAAGCCTCAACTTCTGGCCGGACTGGGCGCCGGGTGGAATGGTGAGGTCCACCGAGCCAGCCAGCGTGGGCACCGTGACCTTCGCCCCGAGCGCCGCCTCCCAGGGGGCGAGCGGAAGCTCCAGCCCGACGTTCTTGCCCTCGAGGGTGTACCGGTCGTGCGGCCGGATCCGCACCTTGAAGATCAGCGCCGGACGTTCACCGCTCCCGGCGATGCGCAAGGCCTGGCCTTCGCTCACGCCGGCGGGGATCGTGACGTCGATGTGGCGCGCACGCCCGCGCTCGTGGAGCTGCACCCGGCGCTTGGTGCCGCTGAAGGCTTCCTCCAGCGTGATCTCGAGGTTGCCGGCGTCGGCCTCGGGCTGGATGAACTCCTCGCTCCCCATGCCGCCGCCCATGCCACCGCCGGCCCCGCCGAACATGCGCGAGAAGAACTCGGAGAAGCCGCTGAGGTCCTCCTGCGAGGCACGCCGGAACCCGCCGCCGCCACCGCCGCCACCACCGAAGCGGGAATCCCAGTCCGGAGGCGGCCGGAACTGCTGCCCGGCCCGGTAATTCGGGCCGAGCTGGTCGTACATCTGGCGTTTCTCGGGATCCTTGAGGACCTCGTACGCCTCCTGCACGGACTTGAACTTCTCCTCGGCGTTCTTTTCCTTGCTGACGTCGGGGTGGTATTTGCGCGCCAGCTTCCGATAGGCGCGCTTGAGCTCCTCCGCGGACGCGGAACGCTCGACGCCCAGGGTCTTGTAGTAGTCCTTGTATTCCATGAAGAAGGCTCCCGGTAGCGCCAGTATTGAGCTGCTTTGTCATTTCTCAAGAGCCTGGAACTCAGCGGGCCCCGCCGGCATCGAAATCCCGGGCCGGCAGGCGGGGTGATGGCCACCGGACGGCCGGGCGATGAAAGTCCTTGAAATCCGCTCCGCGAGTCCCGACCATGCTGGTGCGCAACGAGGTGTGCAAAGGACCATGAAACGAATATTCCTGTTCATTCTCACGAACCTGGCGGTGGTTGCACTGCTGTCGGTGGTGTTGTTCATCCTCGAGGGGGTCTTCGGGGTCCGGCTCAGCGGCGGTGGCTACGGCGGGCTGCTGGTCATGGCGGCCGTGTTCGGCTTCGGCGGCGCGCTGGTCTCGCTCGCGATGTCGAAGTGGACCGCGAAGCGCATGATGGGCGTGCAGGTCATCGAACAGCCCCGCACCGAGAGTGAGCAATGGCTGGTCAACACCGTGCAACGCTTTGCCGGCCAGTCCAACATCGGCATGCCCGAGGTGGGCATCTTCGATTCCCCCGACATGAACGCCTTCGCCACCGGCGCACGGCGCAATGCCGCGCTCGTGGCCGTGAGCACCGGGCTCCTGTCCGGCATGAACCGTTCCCAGGCCGAGGCCGTCATCGGTCATGAGATCACCCACGTCGCCAACGGCGACATGGTCACCCTCACCCTGATCCAGGGCGTGGTGAACACCTTCGTGATCTTCTTCTCCCGCATCGTCGGCAGCGTGATCGACCGGGCCGTGTTCCGCAACGATCGCAACGAGGCGGGCATCGGCTACTACGTTTCCACCATGGTCGCGCAGCTCGTGCTCGGCATCCTCGCCAGCATGATCGTCATGTGGTTCTCCCGCCGCCGCGAATTCCGCGCCGATGCGGGCGGCGCCGGCCTGTCCGGCCGCCAGAACATGATCTCCGCGCTCGAGGCGCTCAAGCGCGGCCACGAGGGGCCGATCCCCGAGCAGATGCAGGCCTTTGCCATCAACGCCGGCCCCGGCCGCGGCTTTGCCCGGCTGTTCATGAGCCATCCGCCGCTGGATGAGCGCATCGCCGCGTTGCGCGGCGCGCAATAGCCTCATGATCTACCAACCTGACCCGCCGGAGCGGCTGTCCCTCCCGGCCCGCTTCGCTCGCGCCCTGCGCCGCTGGTTCGACACCTCGCCGGCGAACGCCCACGACGCCCTGCGCGAGGACCATCGCATCGACTGGGGCCGCGCCATCCCCTTCCTGTTCATGCACGCCGCCTGCCTCGCGGTGATCTGGGTGGGCTTCTCCTGGGTGGCGCTGATCACGGCCATCGTGCTGTATGCGGTGCGCATGTTCGCGATCACCGGCTTCTATCACCGCTACTTCTCGCACCGCAGTTTCAAGACCTCGCGCGCGGGCCAGTTCCTCTTCGGCCTGCTCGGCGCCATGGCCGTGCAGCGCGGACCCATCTGGTGGGCCGCGCACCACCGCCACCACCATGCCTTCTCCGACAAGCCCAGCGATGTGCACTCGCCCCGGCAGCAGGGCTTCTGGTGGGCGCACATGGGCTGGTTCCTCTCGGGCAAGCACTTCGCGCCGGATCTCAACCGCGTGAAGGACCTGCTCAAGTTCCCCGAGCTGCGCTTCCTCGACCGGTTCGATGTGGTCGTGCCGGTGCTGCTGGCGGTGGGCGTGTTCGCCTTCGGCGTGGCGCTCGATTACTTCGCGCCCGGCCTCGAGACCGACGGCTGGCAGATGCTGGTGTGGGGCTTCTTCATCTCCACCGTGTTCACCTATCACGCCACCTACACCATCAACTCGCTCTCGCATGTCTTCGGCCGGCAGCGTTACCGCACCAACGATGACAGCCGCAACAACGTGTGGCTGGCGCTGCTGACGCTGGGTGAGGGCTGGCACAACAACCACCACCACTACCCGGCTTCCGTGCGCCAGGGGTTCTATTGGTGGGAAGTGGACATCACCTACTACGTCCTGAAGCTCCTGTCCTTCACCGGCCTGATCTGGGACCTGAACCCGGTTCCCGCCTCCATCCGCGACCACCGCCGCCGGCGCTGAGGTTGTAGCTCTCGAAAGCCCGGGTGTACGATCAGGCACCCGCCACCCGCGAGCCGCGGCGAGCCGAGGTAGCTTCCCATGCGTCCGACCCTCCTGCCGGCGCCTGCCGACGCCGGTCACCCCACTGACAGCCTCTCCCCCCTGGCGCGCCTCGCGCGCGCCGCGTTGCACGCGCGCCTGGACCGACTGAGTCGCGGCCGATTGCGGCTGGTCGATGGCGCCGATGAACGCGTGTTCGGTCGCGGCGGAGCCGATCGGTCCCTGGAGGCGACGCTGCGGGTCCGCTCGCCCGAGTTCTATACCGAGGTGGCGTTCGGCGGCACGCTGGGTGCGGGCGAGGCGTACATCAACGACCTGTGGCGCTGCGACGACTTGACCGCACTGGTGCGCCTGATGGTGGCGAACCGCGAGGTCATGAACCAGCTCGATGCCGGATGGTCGCGGCTGGCCACGCCGCTCCTGAAGGCCGCGCACTGGCTCAACCGCAACACCCGGCGGGGCAGCCGGCGCAACATCGCCGCACACTACGATCTCGGCAACCGGTTCTTCGAGCTGTTCCTCGACCCGACCCTGGCCTATTCCTGCGGCATCTTCGTGCGCGAGGACACGACGCTCGAGCAGGCCTCGATCGCGAAGTTCGACGCCATCTGCCGCAAGCTCGAGCTTCGTCCGGGACAGCATCTGCTGGAGATCGGCACCGGCTGGGGCGGTTTCGCCATCCATGCCGCGCAGCGCTACGGGTGCCGCGTCACCACCACCACGCTCTCGGCCGAGCAGTTCGACCTCACGCGCGAACGCATCGGGCGCGCGGGACTCGCAGACCGCATCACCCTGTTGCGGGAGGATTATCGCGACCTGCGCGGCCGCTTCGATGCGCTGGCCTCCATCGAGATGATCGAGGCGGTGGGACACCAGTACCTCGACACCTACTTCCGCCGGTGCAGCGCCCTGCTCGAACCCCATGGCGCGATGCTGCTGCAGGCCATCACCATCGCCGACCAGTATTACCGGCAGGCGCGCCGCGAAGTCGACTACATCAAGCGCTTCATCTTCCCGGGCGGCTACATCCCGTCCGTGCAGGTCATGGTCGATTCCGTGGCGAGGGTCACCGACATGAAGCTCTTTCACCTCGAGGACATCGGCCCCCACTATGCCCGCACCCTGCGGCTGTGGCGCGAGCGCTTCCTCGCCAGGCTCCCGGAAGTTCGGGCGCAGGGCTATCCGGAGTCCTTCATCCGGCAGTGGGAGTACTACCTGTGCTACTGCGAGGGCGGCTTCGAGGAACGGCAGCTCGGTGACGTGCAGATGCTGCTGGTCAAGCCGCGCTCGCGCAGGGCCGCCATCGCCACACTGCCCCCGGCCTAGCCGGCCGCGCCTGGCCGGCCGCGCCTGGCCGGCCGCGCGTAGCCGGCTGCGCCTGGCCTCGCGCCATCGACCCCGGCCGCCGTTTGCCTCACCATACCGGGCATGACCAGCCTGAAGCTGCCCATCACCACCGGCCGGCTGTCGCTGCGGGAGTTCGGTCGCGGCGACCTCGAGGCCCTGATGGCCTACTCCGCTGATCCCAGGGTCACCCGCCACATGTTCTTCGGGCCGCGCGATGAGGACGCGAGCCGCGATCACCTGCAGGAAATCCTCGACTCGCAGGCGGAGCGGCCCCGCACGCGCTACGAGCTGGCGGTGGAGCATCGCGAGACCGGGCGCGTGATCGGCGCCTGCGACCTGACGATGATCGAGCGCCACGTGCTCGACCTGGGCTACATGCTGGAGCACGCGAGCTGGGGGTCGGGCTTCGCCACCGAGGTCTCGCTGGCGTTGATCGATGCGGCCTTCCTCGACCTCGCGGCCGAGCGGGTGATCTCGACCGTGGACATCAACAACCGCGCGTCGATCCGGGTGCTGGAGAAGGTGGGCCTGCAGTGGGAGGCCACGTTCCGCAAGGCGCGGCGCGCCAAGAACCGCTGGTGGGACTGCCATGTCTACGCGCTGGCGCGAACGATGTGGGAATCGCAGCGGAGCACCGCCGCGGGCTGACGCGTCGCTGCCGATCAGCGATCCTCGTCCTGCTCGCGCCGCTCGGCTTGCTCGAGATCCCGCTCGCGCCGCTTCGCCCGGTCGAGCACCTCCTGCGAAGGCATGCCCGACTTCGCGGAGTTCCTCAGCACGAGCAGCCCGCCGATGAGCATCGCGACGACCAGCAGGATGATGAACGCGGCACTTGCCGACATGGCAGCGCCTACTGCGGCTTGATGACGCGCATCAGCCCTTCCTGCGCGGTGCTGGCCACCAGCCTTCCGTCACGGGCGAAGATGCTGCCGCGCGCGAAACCGCGGGCGCCGGAGGCGCTGGGACTGTCGGTGGAGTACAGGAGCCAGTCGTCCACGCGGGCACTGCGGTGGAACCACATGGCGTGATCGATGCTCGCCATCACCAGGGGCGAGGTCAGCGAATTCATCGCGTGCGGCATCAGCGCCGTCTCGAGCAGCGCGAAATCGGAGACATAGGCCAGCAATGCGCGATGCAGCGCGTCGTCGTCGGGCAGCTTGCTGACCGCTCGGAACCAGACACTGTTGCGCGGCGCCCGCTTCTGGGGGTTGCGGTAATCGGTCGGATGCACGGGCCGGAACTCGAACGGCCGGGGCAGGCTCATCAACTGGCGCCGCCGTTCCGGAAGGTGAGCCAGCAGCTCGCGTGCGTGGGCCGCAAGATCCACGAGATCCTCCGGCGCCGGCACCACCGGTGCGGAAATCTGGTGCTCGAGCCCCTCCTCGTGCGACTGGAAGGAGGCCGACATGTTGAAGATCTGCTCGCCGTTCTGGATGGCGACGACGCGGCGCATGGAGAAATGGTTGCCGTCGCGGGCGCGGTCGACCTCGTAGACGATGGGCAGGTTGACATCGCCACGCCGCAGGAAGTACGCGTGGAAGGAATGCACTTCGCGGCCGCTGACTGTCCCTGAGGCCGCGGCCAGCGCCTGCCCGAGCACCTGGCCACCGAACACCTGCGGGGAGCCGATGTCGCGGCTCTCGCCCCGGAACAGGTTGATCTCCAGGCGCTCGAGGGTCAGGACCTTCAGCAGGTCCGCGAGCAACCGTTCGCGCGAGGCGTGATCCTCAACCACCCGCGACCCCCAGGCGCTTCTGCATGATGGGGCTGGTCGTGGTGTATTGCAGGAACTGGCGCTTCTCCGGGTTGAGGTGATGCTGCACGCCGAAGGCGGCGAGCGCGGCCTCGTGAAAGCCCGAGAGGATGAGCTTCTTCTTGCCGGGATAGGTGTTGATGTCGCCCACCGCGAAGATGCCGGGGACGTTGGTCTGGAACTTCTCCGTGTCGACCTTGAGGGCCTTCTTCTCGAGGTCCAGCCCCCATTCGGCGATGGGCCCGAGCTTGGGTGCCAGTCCGAAGAACACCAGCACCTGCTCGGCCGGCAGCGGCTTCGTCCCGCCCGCCGTCTGGATATCGAGGCCGGTGAGCCGGTCACCCTCCACGCGCAGCCCCTGGGCCGTGCCCTCGTGCAGCTGCATGCGGCCGGAGGCCACCAGTTCCTTCATGCGGGCGACGGTCGCGGGCGCGCCGCGGAAATCCGCCCGACGGTGCACGAGGTACAGGCTCTTCGCCTTCTCGCACAGCGAGACCGTCCAGTCCAGCGCCGAGTCGCCACCGCCCAGGATGATGAGTTCCTTGCCATGGAAGTCCGCCGCCGACTTGACGCGGTAATGCACCTGGCTCCGCTCGAACCGGTCGATGCCCTCCACGCTCAACCGGCGGGGCTGGAACGAACCGACGCCCCCGGCGATGATGACCGTGCGCGCGATGAAGCGCGTGCCGGCGCTGGTGGCCACGTCGAAGGCGCCATCCTCGCGTCGCGCCAGCGTCGTGACCTCCTGCCCGAGATGGAAGGTGGCATTGAACGGCTTGACCTGCTCCATCAACCGGTCGATCAGTTCCTGCGCACCGCAGATCGGCAAGGCCGGGATGTCGTAGATGGGCTTGTCGGGATACAGCTCGGTACACTGCCCGCCAGGCAGCTTCAGCGTATCGACGATGTCCGCCTGGATGCCCAGGAGTCCCAGCTCGAAGATCTGGAACAGTCCACAGGGACCGGCGCCGATGATCAGGGCATCGGTGCGCTTGGGCGCGCCCGCCGCGCCACTGGATTCGACCGTCATGGAAGGGGAAACTCCGTCAATGAGCCTCGATGGATCGGGAATTGTAGCCGAAGTGCCCACACCGGTATGACGACCCTGGTCTGGTTCCGGCAGGACCTGCGGCTCCAGGACCACCCAGCCCTCGACGCTGCCCTCGCCCGGGGCGGGGCCGTCGTACCGGTCTATCTGCATGCACCGGAGGAGGAATCACCGTGGCCCGCGGGCAGCGCGAGCCGGTGGTGGCTGCATCACAGCCTGGCCGCGCTCGCGCGGCAGATCGAGTCTCGAGGCTCGCGCCTCATCCTGCGAAGGCCGCAGGACTGCGGAACGGAATTGCTCGCCTTGGCGAGGCAAGCCGGCGCCACGCGCATCCACTGGCATCGACGCTATGAACCGGCGGTGATCGAACGCGATGCGCGCATCAAGGCTCGCCTGCGCGCGGAAGGACTCGAGTGCGAGAGCTTCAACGGTGCGCTGCTGCGCGAGCCCGGGGCCGTCAAGACGCGCGCCGGCGCACCCTATCAGGTATTCACTCCCTTCTGGCGCTCGCTGCTCGCGCTGGGGGACCCGCAGCCCGTGCTGCCCGCGCCGGATTCGCTGCCAACACCGGCGAGCTGGCCTCACTCCCTGTCGCTCGCCGAGCTCGGCTTGCTGCCAGGGATCCGCTGGGATGCCGGCCTCCAGGCCACCTGGAAGCCGGGCAGCGACGGTGCACACGAACGACTGCGCAGCTTCCTCGCGCGAGGCATGGCCGGGTACGCCGAGGCGCGCGACCGCCCGGACCTCGAGGGTACCTCGCGGCTTTCGCCCCACCTGCATGCCGGTGAGATCAGTCCGCGCGAGATCTGGCACGCCGTGGGCGAGGCCAGCGGCGGCAAGGGCGCCTGGCGGGAATCACGTTTCCTCGCGGAGATCGCCTGGCGCGAGTTCGCGCACCACCTGCTCTACCATTTTCCGGAGACACCCTTGCGGCCACTGCGGCCCGGGTTCGAGCGCATCGCCCGGTCGACGAATGCGAAGGCCCTGGCCGCCTGGCGCCAGGGCCGCACCGGCTACCCCATCGTCGATGCGGGCCTGCGCCAACTCTGGCAGACCGGCTGGATGCACAATCGCGTGCGCATGATCGTCGCCTCCTTCCTGGTGAAGGACCTGCTGATCGCCTGGCAGGAAGGCGCGCGCTGGTTCTGGGACACCTTGGTGGATGCGGACCTGGCGAGCAACACGCTGGGCTGGCAGTGGAGCGCCGGTTGCGGCGCCGACGCCGCACCGTATTTTCGCGTGTTCAATCCGGTCTCACAGGGCCGGAAGTTCGATGCCGGCGGGGATTACGTGCGCCGCCATGTTCCTGAACTTGCGAGGTTGCCGGATCAGTGGATCCATGAGCCCTGGCGCGCACCGCCGGAGGTGCTGGCGCAGGCGGGCATCGTGCTGGGCCGGCACTATCCGCACGCAATCGTGGATCATGGCGTCGCGCGCCAGCGTGCCCTCGCGGCCTTGAAGGAGCAGCCAATCTTGTAAATCTTTCAAGCAATGCGATGCGTGCCGTTGCGCCGAAAACTTGGGTAAACTGAAAATCCGTCCAACGATCATCATTTGAACCCGAATCCATCATGTACGCCAAGGCTGACATTCCCATCGAAGACATGTCCTCATCCGATGTCAAGGAATCCACCCGTCCGATCCGCGCGCTGAACCGCGGGCTCGACGTGCTCATCGAGCTGAACCGGCTGCAGCGCGCGCCGATCAACACGCTCGCCCTTGCCGTGAACCTGCCGCGCACGACCACCTACCGCATCCTCGAAACGTTGCGTGCCGCCGGATACGTCGAGCGCGACCGGCGCGATGACTGCTATCGACCCACCATCATGGTGTGCGCGCTGTCGGGCGGCTTCGACCTCGAGGCCACCGTGGCGCAGCGGGCCAAGCCGCTGCTGTCGGCGCTGTGCAAGGACATCGTCTGGCCGCTGACGCTCACCACCCCGTCCGGCCCGAGCATGCTGGTGCGCGAGACCACGGACCGCCAGAGCCCGCTCGCACTCGAGCAGAACGCCGTCGGCACGCGCCTGCCGATGCTCACCACCGCCGCGGGACGTGCGTTCCTCGCGTGGTGCGCTCCCCAGCAGCGCGATGCCATCATCGACCTGCTGTCGCGCACCAACCGGCCCGAGGATCGCCTGGCCCACGACCGGCAGGAACTCGAGCGACTGATGAACGAGACCCGCACGCAGGGTTTCGGACACGCGACCCGGGCGCGCCGTGTGTCCGAGGAGACCAGCATCGCGATCCCCGTGCAGGGTGGCAACCGCATCCTGGCGACGCTCATGGTGCGCTTCTCGGCGACCGCGGTACCGTTGCGCTCGGCGGTGGATCAGTTCCTGCCACGCATGCGCGAGCTGGTGAGCACGCTCGAGCGCCAGATCTGACGCGAAGGACCGCACCTGGCGCCCGCGCGGCAGCTCGCGCCCGTTCAGTAGGCCGGCAGCCGCCTGAGGATCTGCTCAGCGATCTCGGCGAACTCGCCGCCGAAATGATGCCCGCCAGGCAGGCGCAGCGCATGTCCCTGCTGTTCGAACTGCGGGCACAGCGAGTCGGACTCCTTGGCGCCATACAGGCAGAGGTACGGCTGCCGGACCCAGTCGCGCACCTCGGGAAGGATGGATATTCCTCCGGCCTCGTGTCCCAGCCAGTGCTCGGCCGGGAATTCGAAGTAAGCCGGCTCGCTCATCGCCACCAGCGCGGTGAAACCCACCATCGCCCGCGTGGCCGCGGGCAGGCGGTTCAGCATGAACGGCAAGGTGTCCGCTCCCTGCGAATACCCGAGCACCAACGCGTTGGGCTTGTTCCAATGCCGTGCGTAATACTGCAGCACGCGCTGCAGGTCGGCGGCCGCGCCCTGCGGCGTGCGCGGCGACCAGAAGTAGCGCAGCGAATCCCAGCCCACCACCGGCACGCCCCGGCGCGCGAGCTCCGCGGCGACCCCGCGATCCACGCCCACCCAGCCGCCATCTCCCGACAGGAACACCGCGAACCATTGCCGGTAGGCTCCGGGCTGCGCCGCCACCTCCACCAGCGGCAGGTCGGCGAGCGGCGCCGGGAGCGCGGCCCTGCGCAGCTGGCCCGGTGCGACCACGCGCCGAAAGGCCGCGAGCACCTCATCGATGCCGGCACCCGATCCGGCACTGGCCGCGGAACCGGCGGCTGGATCCTGCCATTCGGCGCCCGGGACCTGCTGCACGAACTGCCGGTCGCCCGCGCCGCAGGCGTTCAGGAAGGATGCGGCACCAGCACCCGGCGCCGCCGCAATGGCCGGCGGGTCTGCTGAGCCCCCGGATCGCGGCAACACGATCCAGCGTCCGCCCAGATTCGCCGCAGGCAGGAGCTGCAGCTCATCGGCGCTGCGCCGTTCGACGCCCGGCCCCTGCCCCTTGCACAAGGGCTTGTGGGTTCGCAGCGAGGGGCAGAAACCCAGGCTCAGCGCACCCTTGAACAGGTTGGCCGGCGCGGCGGCGAGCGTCGCGTACGCCAGTGCCGCGCCGGTCGCATCACCTGCCAGCGTGGGCTGCAGATAGTGGCCGACACCGGCGCGCGCCTGTACGTAGTGGCTCAGGTTCTCCGTCTCGACCGGCAGCGCGATGCACTTGTCGGCGGACTTCTCCATCTGCGCGAGGAAATACCGGGTGTCGATGCCCGCGACCCAGGCGTGCTCGGCGGCGAGCCTCGCCGCGACGCGCGCTGCCTGTGCATCCCAGCCATGCTCGCCGGAGAAGAACAGCACCACATCGCGCGCCTCACCGGCAGGGTGCAGCAGGCGCACTTCCCCGAAGCGGCCGAAGTTGAGCGTGTCGGGAACGGGCGTGCCGGCGGTCCCTGCCGCCAGTCCCGCGGACATCGGCAGGACCAGCGCGAGGACGACGGTGAGCCTGGCAGCGCGCCTCACTTGCGCAACGCCTTGGTGACACCGCCCGAGATGAGTGAGGTGACGTTCAGCAACGCTCGCGCCATGCTCACGCCACGCGGCGCGGCGAGATAACGGACGCGCCAGACCGGCAGGAACTTCTCCTTGTACTTGTGCAGCCCCTCGAAGTTGTAGAAGTGCTCGCCGAAGCGATGCACCAGACGTCCCATCTTGTGCCAGGCTGGCGCGAGTGGATGGGTCTCGAGGCCCGACAGCGGCGCCATGCCGAGGTTGAACCAGGCGAAACCCTGGGCCTTGCCCCACAGCATGATCTCGATGAACAGGTAGTCGATCACGCCCTTCGGGGCATCCCGGCGCTGGCGCATGAGGTCCACCGACAGCTCCGCCAGTCCGCCGGCCTTCCACAGGTTCGCGAAGGCGACGATGCGGCCCGCGTTCCTCACCACCGCACAGTCGAAATGCGCGAGGTAGCGTTCGTCGAAGAAGCCCAGCGAGAAGCCCTTCTCGGCCACCTTGCGCTCGGCCAGCCATTCATCGGATATGGTGCAAAGCTCCGGCAGGATCTCCTCGATCCGCTCGCGCGGCACGATCTCGAACTGCGCTCCCTCGCGCACGGCGCGCCGATGCGTCTGGCGCAGGTCCGCGCGCGCACTTCCCTCGAGCGAGAATTTCGCGAGCTCGACCCTGGCTTCCTCGCCCAGCTTGATCAGCGAGAGGCCGAGGTCCACGTACAGCGCGAGATTCTCGGCGCTCACCTGGTAGAAGACGGGCGAGGCGGCGGCGCGGTCGCATTGCTCGAGGAACACCCAGGCCAGATTCTCACAGGCCGCCGGCGAGCCCACGGGGTCGCCCATCGCCACCCAACTGCTGCCCGACACCTCGTACATGATGAAGGCGGTGCCGGTGGCATCGAACATCAGGTTCTTGTCGCCCAGCAGCGCAAGGTTGGCGGTGGTGTCCGGGCACTGTTCGATCAGCTTCGCCGCGCGTTCGTAGTCCTCGGGCGCGAGCGGCACGAACTCCGGCGGTGCGGGACGCAGCAGCCGCCACAGGGCATAGGCGCCGGCCAGCACTGCCGCGGCGAGCACCGCCCGAAGGCTCCGTGGCGCGTGAGTCTCGAAGGCGAACTCCGACCACAGCGAATCCGCATAGGGCACGTGCCGGTAGGTCAGCACACCGAGCCACAGCGCCACGCCGAGGACCAGCAGCACCGCGAGGATCCACGGCCCGGAGAATCGCTGGTCGATCAGCGAGGCGCGCCGGTTGAAGCGCGCATGCGCGAGTACCAGCGCTCCGTCCACCAGCGCAAGGATGATGGCCTCCTCGTAGTCGAAACCCTTGAGCAGGCTCGCGACGCAGCCCGCGCCCAGCAGCCAGACCGCGATCCACCAGGCCGCATCCAGTCGCCGGTAGAGGCTGTTGGCGAGGATGAGCAGGGCCATGCCCACGGCGCTGCTGATCAGGTGCGATGCTTCGAGGACCGGCAGTGGCACGAACTGCCGCAGCGTCACCAGGCGCTCCTTCAGTCCCGGCGTCGCGGACGAGAACAGCAGCACCGCGCCCGCGGCGAACACCGCCAGGGCCGTTGCCTGCGGCGTCACCGCCTCCAGCCAGCTTCTCGCCAGCCGCACCACCCGCCACACCAGCCTGCGGTGCAGCCAGATCTCGTGGCTCGCGAGCAGGCCCAGCGCCAGCATGAAGGGCAGCAGGTAGTACACCACGCGGTAACCCAGCATCGACACGATCAGCCGGTCCGGCGGTATCGCCGGCAACAGCACGATCATCACCGACTCGAACACGCCGAGGCCGGCCGGCACGTTGGTGAGGATGCCGGCGGCGATGCTCACCAGGAACAGGCCGGCGAAGGCGATGAAGGAGATGCCCGCTCCCCGCGGCAGCAGTACGTACAGGACGCTGGCCGCGATCAAGAGGTCGGCGCAGGCAACGGCGATCTGCGCGAAGGCGATACGCGGCGGTGGCACGGGCAGCCGCAGGCGGCCGATGACCAGCGCCTCGCGGCGCAGGAAGGTGAGCACGAGGTACGCGCCCACGGCGGCGAGCAGCACGGCGCCGATGCCCAGCGCCAGGGACTGGCGCATGTGCAGCACCGAACCCGACACCCCGGCCTGCGCCACCAGCGACACACCGAGCAGCAGCGCCGCACCGAGACTGAAGGTCAGCGTCCCGAAAGCGATCACGGTGCCGATCTGCGCGGCGCTGAGGCCGGCGGCGGTGTAGGCGCGATAGCGGATGGCGCCACCGGAGAGTGCGTTGAGCCCGACGTTGTGGCCGATCGCGTAGGCGACGAATGAGGTGAGCGCGACGCGCGAATACGGCAGACGGACGCCGGCGAAAGTCAACCCGAGCAACTCATACAAGGTGAGACAGCCATAACCGCATACCGTCAGCACGCCGGCGAGCACCAGCGCATCGGCATGCAGCGAGAGCAGTCCCCCCAGGATCGTGCGCAGGTGGTACTGCGCGAGCACGTGCCGCAACCAGAAGAAGGCGATCAGGAACAGGGCCAGGCCCAGCCAGGTCGCCCAGGCGGGTGCACGCGGAGGACGGACGACGGCGTTCATGGAGGAGGCAGAGCGTAGCGCAACGCGGCAACACCTGCACAGCGGCGCGCGAAACTGCTAGGGTTGAGCATTCGCCAAGGGCTGAGCAGGACTCTTCGATGAACGCAGCACAGGACAAGGGCCAGGTACAGATGGACGCGACGCAGGTGTATCGCGAGGACACCTTCACCGACCGGCGCGTGGGCACCATCCGCCGCATGACGCCGGTCAGCGCGAACGGCGAGCCCGATCCCGCGCGGCCGGTGCTGTATGTCGGTCAGGCCCAGATCATGACACCGATGGGCGCCCTGCCGCTGAGCTTCGAGATCGACGCGGATTCGCTGGCGTCGGCCATCACCCAGTTCGGTCCCGCCGCCGAGGCCGCCGTCCAGCAGACCATGAAGGAACTGCAGGAAATGCGGCGCGAATCCGCCTCCTCACTCGTGATCCCGGAAGCCGGCGGCGCCGCGCTCGCCAATCCGAACGACCTGCTCGGCGGACGTGGCGGACGCATCCGCCGCTGAACATCAGCCCGCGGCGGACTCCAGCGCTTCCCACCGCGCATAGGCCGCCTCGACCGCAGCGCTGAGTTCGGCGAGCCGCGCCAGGCTCGAGGCGATGTGCTCCGGCGCCTGGCGATAGAACTCCGACGACTGCGACTGTGCCTGACGATCCGCCAGCTCCGCCTCCATCGCCGCGATCCGCTCGGCCATCCCCGCCAATTCCCGCGCCTCGTTGTACGACAGGCGGCGCGCCCGGCGAGGTGATGCGGCCGGTACGCGCACCGGGGCCGCGGGACGCGGTGTGCGTGCATCGTCCCGCGGCGGCCTGCGTTGCCGCAGCCAGTCGGCATATCCGCCGACGTATTCATTCACCGTGCCGTCCTCGAACACCAGCGTGCTGGTCACCACGTTGTCGAGGAAGCTGCGGTCATGGCTCACCAGCAGCAGCGTTCCCGAAAAGCCGGAGATCATCTCCTCCAGCAGGTCCAGCGTGTCGGTGTCCAGGTCGTTGGTGGGTTCGTCCATCACCAGCAGGTTCACCGGCTGCGCGAACAGCCGCGCGAGCAGCAGGCGGTTGCGCTCCCCGCCCGACAGCATGTCGATCGGTGCGGCCAGGCGTTCGGTGGGGAAGAGGAAATCCCGCAGGTAGCTGTTCACGTGGCGCGTCACGCCCTCGATGCTCACCGTGTCACCGGCGCCGCCCGTCACGTTGTCGGCGATCGACAGCGCCGGGTCGAGCTGCGCCCGACGCTGGTCGTAGTAGGCGACCTTCAGGCCCGTTCCCAGCCGCACCTCGCCGGCGTCCGGCGCGATATCCCCGGTGAGCAGACGGATCAGCGTGCTCTTGCCGCAGCCATTGGGCCCGATGATGCCGACCCGGTCGCCCCGCAGGATGCGCACCGACAGGTCACGGATCAGCGGTCGGCCTTCGTAGCCATACTTGAGGTTGCGGGTCTCCACCACCAGCTTCCCGGACGGCGCGGCCTCCTGCAGCGTCGCCTGCATCGAGCCGGTGCGCTCGCGGCGCGCGGCGCGCTCGCGCCTGAGCTCGTACAGCGCGCGTACCCGACCTTCGTTGCGGGTGCGGCGGGCCTCCACGCCCTGGCGGATCCAGGCTTCCTCCTGGCGGAGCTTGCGATCGAACAGCGCCGCATGCCGCGCCTCGACCTCGAGCGAGGCCTGCTTGCCGGCAACGTAGTCGTCGTAGCTCCCCGGCCATTGCCGCAGCACGCCGCGATCGAGTTCCAGCACGCGGCCCGCCAGCCGGCGCACGAAGCTGCGATCGTGGCTCACGAACAGCACCGCGCCCGGAAACTGCGCAAGGTACTGCTCCAGCCACTCGATGCCGGCGATGTCCAGGTGATTCGTGGGCTCATCCAGCAACAGCAGGTCCGGTTCGCACACCAGCGCCCGCGCGAGCAATGCGCGGCGCTGCCAGCCGCCGGAGAGGTTCGAGGCGAGTGCCTCACCGTCGAGCCCGAGCTCGGCGAGCACGCGGTCCAGCCGGTGCTCGCGCTCCCAGCTCTCCGGACTGCGCGCATCGCGTGCGAAACCATGCCGCACGAGCTCGCGTACCGACTCCCCGCCCGAACCCGCGAATTCCTGCTCGAGCATGGCGAGCCGAATTCCCGGCCGCACCCACACCTCGCCTGAATCGGCAACGATCCCGCCGGCGATCAGCTTCAGGAGCGAGGACTTGCCCTCGCCGTTGCGGCCGAGCAGGCAGCAGCGCTCGCCGCGACGCACCTGCAGATCGACGCCATCGAGCAGCGGATGCATCCCGTACGCGAGTGAAACCTTGTCTAGCCGGACCAGGGGCATGGCCCGGTATGATAATCGGAAGCCGCAGGCGACATATTGTGTCCCATCGCACAGCCCCTCAGCGCCGATCTCACTAACCTCTCATGCGCCATGTCGAACCGGTCCGCATGACGCGCATCACATTCTGCCTGCTGGCATTGCTCGGCTGCGGGGCAGGCCTCGCCGTGCCGTGGATCACATCCGGCAGGGCCGCTACTCCACCCCGGTGAAGCTCCACCGGCGCGACGAGCTGGGCGTGCTGGCAGAAGGCCTGCAGCTCATGCAGTCGGCGGTGAACACCCGCGACCAGTCGATCCGCCAGCTCGCCTACGAGGATCCGCTCACCGGCCTCATGAACCGCGCCGCGTTCCTGGCGGCGCTCGATGAAGCACTGGCCGACAGGGCCAACCGGGCGCCGCTGGTGGTCGCCGTGCTCAACGTCGAGCGCTTCCGGCGCATCAATGAATGCCTGGGCTACAGCCTCGGCGATGAGGTGCTCAAGGGCATCGGCTCGCGGCTGAACGCCAAGCCCAGCCTCGCCGCCGCGGTGGCGAGGCTGGGCGGGGACCAGTACGCCGCCTTCGCGCGGCTCGAGCTGCCCGGCAATCCACAGGCCTGGGGTGCGGGCCTGCTGGAGCGCTTCAAGGACCCCCTGCTCGTGCAGCTCCAGCCCATCGACATCAGCACCAGGCTCGGGCTCGCCATCGCCGGCGAACACGCCAACACCGCCATCGAGCTGCTGCGATGCGCGGACTTCGCGCTCGAGCGCGCACGCTTCGCCAAGCGGCCGATGAGCCTGTACGACGCGGCGATGAAATCCGTGGAGCCCGAACAGCTCTCGCTGCTCGGCGACCTGCAGCGCGCCATCGAGGAGGACCAGCTCGTGCTGTACTTCCAGCCGAAGATCTCGCTGCAGAACCAGGCGGTCACCGGGGCCGAGGTCCTGATCCGCTGGCAGCACCCGGAGCGCGGTCTGCTGCCACCCTCGGCCTTCATCCCCTTCGCCGAGCAGACGGGCTTCATCCGCCGCATCACGCGCTGGGCCCTGGATCGCGCCTGCGGCCAGGGCGCCGCGTGGAACCGCGCCGGAACACCCCTGCCACTGGCGGTGAACATCAGCGCCGAGGACATCGGCGATGAACTGCTCGATCAGCGCGCCGCCATCGACATGGGCCACAGCCTGGGCCTGGCGATGGTCGCCGAAGGCATCGAGTCGGAGCAGTCAGCCGCGCGGCTGCGCGAGATGGCCTGCGACTACGCGCAAGGGTTCCTGTACGCGAAGCCCATGCCGCGGGCCGAGCTGGAGAAGTGGCTGGTGGGACGCGAGCGTCTCGCCGTCAGCGTCGCACCGCGCTGCTTCGTGGTGAACGACATGGGCGTGCTGGATGCCACCGACATCTTCAAGGTGCCGAAGCATGGCTTCTGACGAAGCGCCGGATGCGGCGGCACGCATCCTCGATCGTCTGTTCCTCGACGGCAAAGCAGATCCGCACTACGCCTGCCGTGTCGCGGCCGAATACGCCGCCATCCAGCACGGAAACCCCTTCCGCCTCGTACAGCGCGCGCATGAACTGCCGGCCCGTCATGCCGGTGCCGCTGATATCGACCAGCATGAACATGCCTGCCTCGGGCACGTGGCAAACGAGCCCGGGAATCCCCGTTAACTCCTCGCGCAGCAGCTCGCAGCGGCGCGCACAGTAGTCGCGCACCCGGCCTTCCGCCTCCTCGGCCATGCCCAGCGCCGTCACGCCCGCCTCCTGCACGAACCCGGGCAGCCCGAACAACATGCACATGGCCAGATGATCCACATGGCCCACGAGCGAGGTGGGACCGATCAGCCAGCCGATGCGCCAGCCGGGCATCGAGTGCGACTTGGAGAGGCTGCCGATGGTGATCACCTGGTCGGGGAGCCGCGAGGCGAGGCTGGGCACGCGGCCGGTGGGCGCGAGTCCCGCGTACACCTGGTCGGCGATCACCCACAGGTCGTGCCGGCGCGCGAGTTCCCCGATGGCGTCGATCTCCCGATCGTTCAGGATGACCCCACTGGGGTTGCTCGGCGTGGAGAACAGGATGCCGCGCGTACGCGGCGTGATGGCCCGCGCGAGCCGGTCGAGGTCGGGCCGGAAACCGCAGGCCGCCGAGGTGCCGGCGCGCACCATCTTCGCGCCGCTGACCTCCACGGTCGCAGGATAGGTCGCGTACATCGGATCCAGCACCACGAGCTCATCGCCCTCCCCCGCGATGCACAGCGAGGTGGCGAACAGCGCATTCTGCGCACCGGACAGCAGCACCACGTTGTCCGGTCCCACCGCCTGCCCATAGCGCTGCCGGTGCTGCGCGGCGATGGCCTCGCGCAGATGCAGCCGGCCGGTCGAGGGCGTGTAATGCGTATCACCCGCGCGCAACTGCTCCACCGCGCGTTCCACCACCGGCGCCGGGGTGGCGAGGTCCGGATCGCCGACGCTGAGCAGGATCACGTCCGCGCCCCGCTCCCGCGCGGCCCAGGCCTCGTAATGGGTCACCCAGGCATCCGAGCCTTCGCCGGCGATGCGCTGGACCAGGGGAGCGAAGTGTTGCGTCATGGAATCGTCACCACCAGCGCCGGGTCGAATGCCGGGTTGGGTTGATACGGCAGGTAGCCGCGGGGATTGCAGACCACGCGCGTCGCACCGACGCGGTAGTCACAGGATTCATGCGTGTGGCCGTGCAGCCACAGCCGGATCGAATCATCGAACAGCGCGGACAGGTCGGAGACGAACGCGGGATTGGTCCCATCTCCCGCGTAGCGCGGGTGGACGCTGCCCGGGTGCGGCAGGAAATGAGTGATGACGACGGTGGGTGCATCGCCCCCCGAGGCGAGTTCGCGCCGCAGCCACTCGCGTTGCGCGGTGTGCAGCTCGCGCGTGTGCTCGGGCGTGAGTGGGACTCCGGGCTCGCGTTCGATGAGGTCGTAATCACGCATGTAGCGGCGGGCGATGTCCATGGACCTTTGCACCTGGGCTGGCGCCGCGCCGTAGAAGGCGAAGTCCGTCCACAACGTGACGCCGATGAAGCGCAAGCCCTGCCAGAGCCAGCTATCCTCGTGCAGGAACCGGACCTCGAAGCGCTCCGCCGCCTCGCGCAGCTCGTCGATGCCGGCCGACAGCGTGCGACCGTAGAACTCGTGGTTCCCCGCAACGTAGACCACCGGCCCGTCGAATCTGCGTCGCGCCCACTCGCAGGCCGCGGCGCCCACGTGAATGTCGCCGGCGAGCAGCACCAGGTCCGCCGCCAATGGCGGCGGCGTCCAGTCCCGGAACTCCAGGTGCAGATCGGAATACAGCGCCAGCCTCATGATCGTCGATTGTAGTCGCAAAGCCGGGGCAGTTGCGGCGCCGCCTCGGCGGGTTATGATGGCCTGCAGGGAGTGCAAGGAGCGAGCAGGACGATGGACGGGAACAATCAGTACGCGCCACCCAAGAGCGTGGTGTCGGATGTCCAGCCTCACGGGGTTCACGACAAGGCGGGTCGGGGAGCCAGGCTCGGAGCCTACCTGCTCGATGCGCTGATCTTCTCGCTGGGATGGGCGCCGGGCTACATCCTCTTCTTCAGCAACGCAGCCATCGCCGCGCGCACGGCCGGCGCCAAGCCTGATTTCCATGCGATCTTCGCCGCCTCCAGCGGCTGGTTCGCCTTTGGTCTCCTCTGGACGCTCGCCCTGCTCATCGTCACCCTCGTACTGCTGAAGAAGCACGGCCAGAGCATCGGCAAGAAGCTGGTGGGCATCAGGATCGTGCGCTCCGACGGCTCCGCCGCGACGCTGACGCGGCTGTTCCTGGTGCGCGGTGTCGTCAATGGCCTGTTCGGCGGCGTCCCCGTCGTCGGCCCGCTGTACATGCTGGTCGACTTCCTGTTCATCTTCGGCGAGCCCCGACGCTGCGTGCACGACCACCTCGCCGACACCATCGTCATCAACGCTTGAAGCCGCCGCTCGACACGGTGCAGTGGGCCGAGACGCCCGAGGGCGTCTCCCTCACGCTTCGGCCTGCAGGGCTGCCGGTGCGCGTGCTCGCCTTCCTCATCGATGCCGCGATCCGCTGGGCCACGCTCAGCGTCCTCAGCGGCATCCTCGCCGGCAGCGGCCGTATCGGCGTGGGCGCGCTGCTCATCTGCCTGTTCACCCTCAACTGGCTGTACCCCATCATCTTCGAACTGATGCCGGGAGCCGCGACTCCCGGCAAGCGAGCCATGGGGCTGCAGGTGATGATGGCCAACGGCCTGCCGCTGACACCCGCGGGCTGCCTGACACGCAACCTGCTGCGCGCCGTGGACATGCTGCCGCTGGCCTATGCCTTCGCGGCGATCACCTGCCTGCTGCGCGCGGATGCCCGGCGCCTCGGTGACCTCGCCGCCGGCACCCTCGTGGTGTATCGCGATCGCACCGAGCCGCATGGCGAGCCGGCCCCGGGAGATCCCGCGCCGCCGGCGTTCGCGCTCAGCGCCCGCCAGCAGGCCGCCCTCGCCGCCTTCGCCTGGCGAGCGCCACGCCTGACGGCGGAGCGCGCGGAGGAAATCGCGCAGATCGCCGCCCCGGTCGCGGCGAACGTCCGCACTCCCGGCCCTGTGTCCTCGCGCCTCATCGGCATCGCCCTGTGGCTGCAGGGAGAGCGCCGGCGACGCGAGGCATCGCCGTGACGCCACGCGAGTTCGAGCAGCGCCACTCGAAGCAATGGGATGAGCTCGAGGCCCAGCTCGACCAGCCGGTCACGCGGCTGCAGCCGGAGCGATTCATGACCCTCTACCGCCAATGCTGCGAGCAGCTCGCACTCGCACAGGCACGCGGATTTCCGGCACACCTGGAGGACCGGCTGGCCTCCCTCACGGCGCGCGCGCACCAGGTCCTGTATGCGCGCAGCGAACTGGGCGGCCGGCGGCTGGCGGACCTGCTGCTGCGGCAGTTTCCGAAGGCAGTGCGCGCGCAACGCAAGCAGGTGCTGGTCGCGGCTCTGTGCCTGATGGTGCCCACGCTGGCGCTCGGCCTCGCCGTCTACCTGCACCCCGAGCTGATCCTGTCGATCGTGGACAGCGACACGGCGGCGCAATTCGAGCAGATGTACAGCGCCGATGCGCAGGCCATCGGCAGGCTGCGCAATGTGGACAGCAACTGGCTGATGTTCGGCTACTACATCATGAACAACGTGGGAATCGCCTTCCAGTGCTATGCCACCGGCCTCGCCTTCGGCATCGGCAGCCTGTTCTTCCTGGTGTTCAATGGCGCGTATGGCGGTGGCATCGGCGGCTTCGTCAGCGCGCGTGGACACGCCGCCACGTTCTTCACCTTCATCGCCACCCATTCGGCCTTCGAACTCACCGCCATCGTGCTGAGCGGTGCGGCGGGCCTTTGCCTGGGTCAGGCCGCGCTGCTGCCCGGCCGCAGGACGCGCGTGGCCGCGCTGCAGGCGGCGGCGCGCGATACCGCGCCGATCATCTCGGGCGTTGCGGTGATGCTGCTGATCGCCGCGGCCTTCGAGGCGTTCTGGTCATCGGCGCCCTGGATCGCCCCGTCCGTCAAGTTCATCGCCGCCGCCGGCTGCTGGAGCGTCGTTCTGTACTTCTTCCTGCGGAACCCCGATGCACGTTGAGTCGATGAACGTGACCTGGCGTGCCCGCTCGATCTGGGAGGGGTGTGACCTCGGCATACGCTTGCTGCAGGAGAACCTCTGGCCCGTGTTTCGCTGCCACCTCGCGGTGGCGCTGCCCATGTTGCTGGTCTGCACCCTCACCCATGGCATCGCCACCTGGCTGCCGACGCTGCTGGTCTGGTGGTTGAAGCCCCTGGTCGACCGCCCGTTGCTGTACTCCTTGTCACGGGCGCTGTTCGGCACGCCGACGCGTCCGGGCGACATCGGGCGCGAGGCCCGCAGCGTGCTGCTGGGACAACTGTGGAAGACGCTCACGCTGCGCCGGCTGTCGATGTCACGCTCGTTCACCCAGCCCATCCACCAGCTCGAGGGCGTGAGCGGCCAGGCGCTGCGCGAAAGGCTGGCGCAGGTGGCCACGCGCAATCGCGGCGCGGCGCGGCTGCTGACCCAGGCCTTCGCGAGCGTCGAACTGTCGCTGTACCTGGGCCTCATCGCGCTGCAGGTCTGGCTCACGCCGCACGGCGTCGGGTCCCGCTGGCTGGACTGGCAGGCATTCACCTCGCCAACGCAGGGCCTGGTGCTGTCGCTGTACTACATGCTCGCGGTGCTGTTCCTCGAGCCCTTCTACGTCGCCGCCGGCTTCGGCATGTATCTGAACCGCCGCGTGCAGCTCGAGGCCTGGGACATCGAGCAGGAATTCCGCCGTGCATTTGCCACCTGAGTCATCGGCCCGGCGCGCCAGCCGTCGGCTCGTCTGCGCCAGCGTCATCACCGCCTGCCTGGCCGGCGCCTGGGTTCCGCCATTCGCTTCCGCTCAGGCGATCGAGGCCCCCGTCCGGCAGGCTGGCAACACGGAGCGGGCGGCGCCGACCGGTATCGCCGTGCAGAAGGCGCTGGCTGACCTGCGCCAGGATCCGAATCTCGGGCACACCAAGCGGGTTCGCACGCTGCGCTGGCTCAGGCAGGACCAGCCGCCGCCACCGCAGGAACGACCCTGGCTGTTCGGTCTGTTCGAGTTCCTGGGTCGCGCGGGCGGCGTGGCGCTCTGGGGCCTGGGTGCCGTGGCCGTGGCATTGGTGATCATCTGGCTGCTTCGCGTCCTGCGACTGCACGCACCGCCCGCCGTACCGACCGCGGCCGAATTGGCGCCGCAGCGGATCCTTGACCTGGATATCCGGCCGGCCTCCCTGCCTGCCGACATCGGCACGGCGGCGCAGGCGCTGCTGCGGGAGGGCCGTATCCGCGAGGCGCTCTCGCTGTTGTATCGCGGCGCGCTCTCACGCGCAGTGCACGGTTTCGGCCTCGCCATCGCCGCTTCCTTCACCGAGGGCGAAGTGCTGGCCGCGGTGCGCAAGGCGCTGGATGCGCCGCGCACCGGGTTCTTCGAGGAACTGGTCGCACTGTGGCGGCGCACCGTCTATGCCGGCGATGCGCCATCGCCCGAGACGGTTGCGCCCCTGTGCACGCGATTCAACGATCTGCTGGGAAACATCGCACGATGAAGCGCCAGCTCATCATCAACACGATCATCGGGCTCTCGCTTCTCGCCGTGGGCCTGTACGTGGCGCGCAATACCTACTGGGACTGGGACGAGGTGCGCGTGCCGCCTGGCGAGGAGGCGCAGCTGGATCCCTACTACGCCACCCGCCACTTCCTGGGCAGCCTCGGCATCCACACGACCCGTCGCACCTCGCTGCGCGAGCTGCCGCCGGTGGATCGGGCCATGCTGGTCAGTGAACTGGACTCGGAGTGGCAGCAGGAGCATCTGCCCGCGTTGAAGCAATGGGTCGAGCGTGGCGGCCGCCTGGTCGTTCCGTATGCGGAAGTTTCGCGTGATCGCCAGCTGCAGGACTGGAGCGGCCTGCATCCGGCGCCCCCACTTGCCACCGACAGCGACGAGGACGAGGAAGACGGTGCGAAGGCACCGAAGCGCCGTCACGACCCCTGCCCCACGCTGCAGGTTCATCGTGACGGCCAACCGACCGGAGAGAGCCGGCGCGTCTGCATCGGTGAATTCGCCGGTTTCATCAGCCAGCGTACGCCGGCCTGGGCGCTGGTGCTGGAGGAACGTCCCCGCGCCTTGCGCGTGCGCGTTGGCCGCGGCAGCCTCACCGTCCTGAATTGTGACTGCCTGTTCGTGAACGAGCGCCTGCCGATGCACGACCACGCACGCGTCCTGGTCGAGTCCGTCGACCTGCGGGTGGGCGATGAGCTGCAGATCCTGGATCCCGGGAAGGCCACCCCGATTCTCAATCTGCTGTGGCAGCTCGCGGCGCCGGCGCTGCTCCTCGCTGCGCTCGCGCTGATCCTGCTGATCTGGCGGCAGCTTCCCCGTTTCGGTCCGCCCGAGCCGGTGGCCGCGCCGTTGCGCCGATCGCTCGCCGAGCAGCTGCGGGCGCAGGCCGATTTTTCCTGGCGGACCCGGCACCTCGCCGCGCTTCGCAAGGTGATGCACCGCGCGCTGGAAAGCGGCGCGCGCCAGCGCATCGCCGGGTTTGCGCAGCTAGCTCCGATGGATCGGGCCGCCGCCATCGCCATCCGTAGCGGCCTGCCCTCGCAGGCGCTGCGGGAAGCGATGAACGACGCCACCGATGGCGAAGCCGAGGCGCAGCGTAACGCCATCGAGCTGATGGAGCGGGCCCGGCGTTCGCTCGAGGCCGGTTGAAACATGCTGATGTCAATCAGGACCACGGAACGACTCCCATGACAGATGAATCCAGCACCATCGTTCGCGCCGGAGAACTGCTCGCGAAGCTGCGCACGCAGATCGGCAACGCCCTCGTCGGCCAGACGGAACTGGTGGACCAGTGCATCGTCGCGCTGTGCGTCTCCGGCCACGTGCTGATCGAAGGCGTGCCGGGCCTGGGCAAGACGCTGCTGGTCCGCGCGATGGCGCAGGCCATGTCGCTCGGGTTCGGCCGCATCCAGTTCACGCCCGACCTCATGCCCTCGGACATCACCGGCCATGCGGTGCTCGATGCGACGACCCGCGAGCTGCGCATCGTGCGCGGCCCGGTGTTCACCAACGTGCTGCTGACCGACGAGATCAACCGCGCGCCCGCCAAGACGCAGAGTGCCCTGCTCGAGGTGATGCAGGAGTACCAGGTGACGCTGGAAGGCGAGAGCATCCCGCTGCCCCGCCCGTTCATCGTGTTGGCCACCCAAAACCCGCTGGAGACCGAAGGCACCTATCCCCTGCCCGAGGCGCAGCTCGACCGGTTCCTCATGAAGCTGGACATGGGCTACCCCACCCTCGAGGAAGAAGTGCAGGTGGTGCTGCGCACGACCACCGGCCAGACGGGCGATGCGCTGCCATTGTCCGGGGTCACCGCGGTGCTCAACGATCGCGCCGTGACCGCACTGCAGGGACTCACGGCCCGCCAGCGCGTGGATGCCGCCGTCGTGGACTACGCCGTGCGCATCGCGCGCGCGACACGTGAATGGCCCGGCATCGCCATGGGCAGCGGCTCCCGTGGCCCCATTGCGCTGATCCGCGCGGCCAAGGCCGCGGCGCTGATGGACGCCCGGTCCTTCGTGGTGCCGGATGATGTGAAGCGCTTCGCGCTGCCGGTGCTGCGCCATCGCATCGCGCTGAGTGCCGATGCGCAACTCGACGGCCGGCGCACCGATGAATTGTTGCGCGCAGTGCTCGATGCCACCGCGGCGCCGCGGGTCTGACGGCACAGGCCCCACACCCCATGCCCCGGCGCCTGCTGCCCTCCCGACGCCTGATCGCCGCGACCAGTGTGCTGGCGGCGGGCTTCGCGGCGCTCGCGTTCCTGCCGCAGGGCCGCGCATTCGCAGTGCCCACCGCCGCCATCGCCGGCATCCTGCTCACGCTGGCCTGCGTTGCGGACGCATGGTTGAGCCTGACCGACTGGCGTGGATCCCCGCTGCGCCTGCAGCGCCGGCTGCCGCAGGCCTTCGCGCTCGGCACGCCCACCACCATACAGGTGTGCATCGACAACCCCGGCAGCCGTGCCTGGCGCGGCGAATTCCACGAGCATGCCGATGCCAGCATGAAGGTCTCTTATCTGCCGCGGCCATTCGAGGCGGGCGCGGGACAGCGCACGGTGCTGGACCTGTCGCTCGTGCCCTTGGCGCGCGGCCTCAAGCGCTTCGAGCCCGCCCAGCTTCGCCTGGGTTCGCGCTTCGGCCTGCTCGATCTCGACCTGCGCGTCGGGGCGCAGGAGGAGCGGCGCGTCTATCCCAACTTCTCCCAGCAGGCGCGGTTCGCGTGGCTGGCCGGCGATGCCCGGTTGCCCACCGCCGGGCTCAAGAGCATCCAGCGCCGTGGCAGCGGCACCGATTTCGACCAGCTCGTCGATTACCAGCCCGGCGACCCCATCCGGCACATCGACTGGAAGGCGACGCAGAAGCAGGTCCGGCCCATCGTGCGAAGGTTCCGCGACGAGCGTGACCAGCGCGTGATGATCCTGCTCGACTGTGGCCGGCGCATGCGCGCGGATGATCCCACCGCCGCGCTCGGCACCTCGCACTTCGACCAGTCGCTGAACGCGCTGATGCTGCTCGCCTTCGTCGCGCTGAGCCACGGCGATGCGGTGGGCGCGATGACCTTCGGCACGCCGCCGGCGCTGCACAAGGGATTCGCGCCGCGCAAGGGCCGCCAGACGCTCAATGCGCTGATGGCGGCGCTGGCGGATGTCGAGCCCAGCGCCACCTTCTCCGACTACGAGCGCGCGGCCGCCGAGCTCGTGCAGCGCCAGCACAAGCGCTCGCTGGTCGTGGTGATCACCAACAGCCGCAACGAGGACGCACCGACGCTCGCCGCGGCGCTTGCGCTGCTGTGCACCCGGCACCGCGTGGTGCTCGCCAACCTGCGCGAGGTGGTCGTGTCCAGGGTGGCCTCGCAACCGCTGGCGGACCCGATGAATGCCCTCGAATGCGCCGCGGCACAGGAGTACCTGCAGGCACGGGCCTCGCTGATGCTGCGCCTCTCCCGGCAGGGTGTGCTGACGGTGGACTGCGAGCCGCAACGGCTCGCCGTGGAGCTGGTGAACCGCTACATGCTGCTGAAGCGCTCCGGCGCGATCTGAGGCTCACACCTTCGACAGGCGCCGCGCTCCTTCCAGCAACGTGGCCTCGTCCTTGGAGAAGCACAGGCGGATCACGCCATGATCCGTGCCATCGCTGTAGAACGCCGCCAGCGCCTCGACGAAGGCGTGCTGCATCGGCGTATCCGCCGCGTACATCATGAACTGATGCACCTTGCGGATTTCCTCGGTCAAGTCTGCGGGCGCAAGGCAGTAGCCCACCCGCCAGCCGGTGACGTGAAAGGACTTGCCGAAGGAGGAGACGATGACGCTGCGCGCGGCGAGCTCCGGATGCTGCGCCACGCTTTGATGGACTGCACCGTCGAACACCACGTGCTCGTAGACCTCATCGGACAGCACGAGGATGTCGGTGCCGCGCGTCAGCGTCGCGAGCTGCGAGAGGTCCTCGGGACGAAACACCGTCGCGGTGGGATTGTGCGGCGTGTTGATGATGATCATGCGCGTACGAGGGTTGATCGCGCGGCGCACCTCGTCCCACCGGACACGGAAACCCTGCTCAGGCGACAGCTTGATCGCGATGGGCGTCGCGCCCTGCAGCCGCACGATGGGCGCATAGCTGTCGAAGGCGGGCTCGAAGTAGATGACTTCCTCACCGGGATGCACCAGTGCGGCGATGGCGCCGTACAGTCCCTGGCTCGCGCTGCCCATGACGGTGATGTCCGACTCCGGGTCATACGAGAAGCCGGTGAGCGCGAGGGCTTTGTCGGCGATGGCGCGGCGCAAGGCCGGCAGGCCGGTCATCGGCGCGTACTGGTTGTGGCCTTCGCGCATCGCGCGGGCCGCGGACTCGACCAGCGCCGGGTCGCAGGGGAAATTGGGAGCGCCCTGCGAAAGGTTCAGCGCCTGATGCTCGGCGGCGAGCTGGCCGATGATGGCGAAGATGGTGGTGCCCACATCCGGGAGCTTGGATCGCAACGGGCCACGCGGGAAGGATGAGGACATGAAGGCTCGACCTGCGGCAGGCGCCGAAGGCATCGAGTATACCGGCAGCGCGGCGACCCGCCTCGCGCGGCGCCCATCGCCTCAAGGGGCGGGGGCAGCGGGCGCGCGCTTGAACGCGAGATCCTGGAAATCGAAGCTGAAATCGGTGGCGGCGGACACGGCGCGCATGGTGAAGCCGGTGATGCGGCCGTCGAAATCCTGCTCGAACCTCACGTAGGCATCGGCGTTCAGGCCCCGGTCGTTCCAGTGCGCCACGAACAGCCCCGGGTTGCGCATCTCCAGGGGACCGGTGAGCGCCTGCGTGTGGCTGAACGCGAGCTGCAGTCCATCGCCCTGCCGGCTGATGGTGGCTGCGCCGCGCCACGGATCTTCGTACGTACCCACGTAGGCATCGAGGTTCGTCGCCGTGGACGCGCCCGGCGTGGACGCGCCCGCCGCGGCGCCGACCTGGACCGACGCGGCCTGCGCCGCATCGGTCTCGCGGATCTTGCGCAGCCGCGTTTCCTTCATCTGACGCTCGATCGCTACCCAGTCACGCCGCGCCACCCCAAGGTAGCCCTCGAGGATGGGCAGCGCCACCGAGGCCAGCGCGAAGCCTTCCTGCTGGTTGGTGAGCACGATCACCCCGAGGTTGAGCTCCGGGATCATGCTCACGTGCGTGACCATGCCGGGCAGGCCACCATTGTGCGAGACCCGCTTCACGCCGTTGAAGTCCTCGAGACCCCAGCCCAGGCCATAGGCCTGGAAATGCGTGTGCGTGAGCTCTGCCTGCTTGCCCTGCGGACGGAGCGGGGTCTGCGGGCTCCACATCTCCTCGCCCTGTCCGGCGCTGTACAGATGCTTCTGGCCATCGGGCATGGCGCCGTGCGCGAGTTGGGTCTGGAGCCAGCGGGCCATGCCGTTCACGTTGCACTGGATGCCGCCCGCGGGACCGACCAGCGGGATTTCCAGCGGCGCGATGCTGCGCAGCTGTCCCTCGACCACCAGGTGCGGCACCGCGACGTTGTCGCGGTTGGGCAGGCGGTCCGCCGCCGAGGTGCAGCCGCGCATGCCCAGCGGCGCAAGCACCTTGTCGGCGACGTAGTCCTCCCAGCCCTGCCCGGTGACGGCGTGCACCACCTCGCCGGCCACCACGTACAGCAGGTTGTCGTAGGCGAACTGCGAACGGAAGCTGCTCACGGGTTTGAGGAACCGCAGCGCATGCATGAGGTCCGCGCGCGTGAAGTCGGTGCGCGTGACGAACAGCAGGTCGCCCGCGCCGATTCCCAGGCCGCTGCGATGCGTGAGCAGATCGCGCACGGTGAACTCGCGCGTCACGTACGGATCGTACAGGCGGAAGTCGGCGAGATGGTCGATGACGGGGTCGTCCCAGTGCAGCCGGCCTTCATCGACGAGCATGGCGATGGTCGCGGTGGTGAAGGACTTGGAGATCGAACCGATGGCAAACACCGTGTCGGCATCCACCGCTCCGGACTTGCCCACCTCGCGCACCCCATAACCACGCGAGAACACCAGCTTGCCGTCCTTGACGATGCCCACGGCCATGCCCGGGACGGAGAATTCCTTCATCGCGGCCGCCACCACGCGATCGATTTCTCCCGGTGACAGCGGCGCCGGCTTCGCCGCCGCAGCGCTCGCGCCGCCGCCCAGCATCATGGCCAGCCCGAGCGAGGCGATCAGGGACTTGAAGAACATGCTCTCTCCCGGCAGTTCAGCGCGATGCATGGGCGGATGCCGCTCCCGACAGCAGCGGCTGGCCGGGATACAGGCCCGGCTGCAGCCGCCCCTGGTCGATCAGCACCTGCCCGCCGACCATGACGAACTTCATGCCCACGCTGGGCTCGCGCGGCGCTGCGTAGGTCGCGTGGTCCCCCACCGTGGCGGGATCGAACACGACCAGGTCCGCGTCCGCGCCCTCCTGCAGGCGTCCCTTGCGCCGCGCGTCGGGCGTGGAGCGCTCCAGGCGCTGCGCCGGCATCAGCGACATCTTGCGCAGGGCATCCATGAGCGTGACCGTGCGCAACTCGCGCACGTAGCGCGCGAGGATGCGGCAGAAGGTGCCGGCATTTCGCGGGTGGCCGTCCTCGCCGTCGCTGGCGATGGACACCAGCGGCAGCGCGATGACCGTGTCCACCATCGCCTGGGTGTTGGCGAACAGCAGCACCGGGGTCGCCTCCGGCGCGGCGTGCAACTGTTCGAACCGCGCCTTCGTGAGCTTCTCACCCGTGTCCGGCAACTGCAGCGCGTCGTAGTCGACGCCCAGCTTCTCGCGCCAGCCCGGGTTGAACAGCGCCGAGTTGATGGTGGTCATGCCGGCGGTGTAGGGATAGGCCTCGGTGGTGACATCGAGCCCGCGGGCACGTGCGCCGGCAACCAGCTGCAGGCACTCCGGTGCATCCGCGAGGCAACTGCTGTTGATGTGCACGATCTGCAGCGCCGCCCCAGTGGTGGCCGCGGCGCCGATGACCTCGCTCACGGCCTCGATGCTCGAGCCCGGCTCGATCCTGCCGAAGCTGCGCACGTGCGTGAACACCGGCACGCCGCGGCTGGCCGCCAGCCGGAACACGCGGATCACCTCCAGGCGCGTGGCGCCCGGCGTGTACTGGATGCCCATGCCGATGCCCAGCGCGCCGGCATCGAGTTCGGCTCGCAGCCGCGCCTCGATGCGCTCGAGCTGCGCCGGCGTGGCCGGATCATTGGTGGCCGGCCCCGACGGCGCCACCAGGAAGGGATCCTTGAATGGCGTGTCGAAGGCCTGCGCCCGCGCCGCCGGGTGGCTCGCGGTCGTGCCGTAGTGGATCAGCGAGTGCCCCTGCTTGCGCGCAAGGAACGCACCCACGTCCGGCACGCCGATCTCCATCTCGATGCCGCTGGTCACGCCGTCGAGGGCCTTGAGCCGGCCGCTGGCCTCATCCTGCGCATGCTGGTGCAGGTCGATGAAGCCCGGTGCGACCACCAGCTTGCGCGCATCGAGCACGCGCCTGCCCTGCAGGGGTTCGGCGCTGATCCTGGCGATGCGGCCATCCTGAATGCCGACGTTGCGCACCGCGTCCAGGCCGGTCTCGGGGTCCATGACCTGGCCTCCCTGCAGCACGGTGTCATAGGTCTGCGCCAGCGCGGCGCTGCCCAGCAGGAGCCAGGTTGCCGTGATGCTGGCGATCAGGCCAGTCCTGGCGACCGGGCTGAACTTCACGGCAAGGCCGCTCATTTCGACCACGTCCAGTCGGCGCTGGAGGCACGGCAGCCGCCGTGCTTCGCGCCGCGCCAGGCGCGTCCCCGCACGATGCGCCCGCTCGGCGCCTTGGTCGCCTCGCCGTCCTTCAGTGCCCTCATGCCGTTGATCCAGACATCGTCGACGCCCGTAGACAACTGGTGCGGCGATTCGTAGGTCGCGTGGTCCTGCACCGTCGCGGGATCGAACAGCACCACATCGGCGAAGTAGCCCTGCTTCAGCCGGCCCCGTTCGGGGATGGACAAGGTCTCGACGGGGAAAGCACTCAGCCGCCTCACGGCCTCCTGCAGCGTGACAACCTTCTCGTCACGCACGTACTTCGCCAGCACGCGCACGAAGTTGCCATAGGCGCGTGGATGCTCGGCGGACTTGAGGAAGATGCCTTCCGGCGCCGGCGCTTCCGCATCCGAACCGAAGCTCACCCAGGGTAGCGCCACCTGCCGCCGGATGTTGTCCTCGGACATGAGGAAGTACGCGACGCCGACGCGCGTGCCGTCCTCGATGACCAGATCCATGGCCGTCTCCTCCGCGCTCTTGCCCCGCAGGTGCGCGACTTCCTCCAGCGTCTTGCCCGTGAGTGGCTTCAGCGCCGGGTTCTTGAAGGCGAGCAGCAGCATGCCCTTGGGACCGGCGCGCAGGAACAGGTTCTCCCAGGTCGAGTTCGGATCGCGCATTTCCTTGCTCACTCGCTCGCGCACGGCCGGGTCCTTGAGCCGCTTCGCCCACTGCTCGTAGCCGCCCTCCTGCACCCAATTCGGCATGGCGGCATCGAGGCCGGTGGCGCCGGCGGTGTAGGTGTACATGTCAGCCGTGATGCGCACGCCCGCGGCCCGCGCCTCTTCCACTTTACGGATCAGGGGATCGATCTTGTTCCAGTTGGACTGGCCCGCCACCTTCAGGTGGTAGATCTCGGCCGGCGCGCCCGACCCCTTCGCGATGTCGATGGTCTCCTGCACGGCCTCGAGTAGCCGGTCGCCCTCGCTTCGCATGTGCGCGATGTACATGCCGCCGCAGCGGCCCGACTCCTGGGCCAGCGCGATGAGCTCGGGCGTCTTCGCATACGTGTATGGGTTGTAGATGAGTGCGGTGGTGACGCCAAGTGCGCCTTCCTCCATGGCCTGGTGCACCAGCTCGCGCATGCGCTCGAGCTGCGCCGCATCGGGCTGCACGTCGTTCTCGCCCAGCACGTTGACCCGGACCGTCCCGGCGCCGACGAAGGAGGCCACGTTCGGCGTGACGCCGCGGCGCGCGAGCCCGTCGAGGTACTCGCCCAGCGTGGTCCAGTCGACCTTGTAGTTGACATCGACCTGCTGGCTCACCATCTCGGCCTTCATGGCCTCATTCAGCGGCCCCATCGACATCTCGCCCATGACCTCCAGCGTCACGCCCTGCCGCAGATCGCTGAGCGCGCGGCCATCGACCAGGAGCGACTCCTCCGGATGCGCGAGCATGTTCACGAACCCCGGCGCCACGGCGCGGCCATGCGCATCGACTTCGATGCGCCCCTTGCCCGGGGCCTGCGGGCCGACATAGGCGATGCGATCACCGCGGATCGCCACCTCGCCGCGATACGGCTTTGCACCCGACCCGTCGACGACGAGGGCGTGGCGGATCACCGTGTCGTAAGGCGGTTCCACGGCCATGGCGGACCCGGCCGCCATTCCCGCCAACAACAACGACGTCCAGATCCTGATCGGATTCGATCTCATGGTCCTGCTCCGGTTCGCGTGCGTGTTCCGACGCAATTCAGTAATGAGTGCTGAAGGACATCAGGTGGTAGGCATAGGCGACCCACAGCAGCACCAGGCCCGACAGCGCCAGCACCGCGCTCCAGAGCCGCGCCATCCATGTGCGCCGCGCCGTCCAGGTGACCTGCGCCGATCGCAGCAGCACGATGGCGCCGCCCACGTAGACCACGAGTGAGATCGCGAACAGCAGGTACAGCCACTTGTCCAGGCCACGGCTGAGGAAGTCCAGGTTCGACAGCCCGCCGAGGATGATGCCGACCCAGGCGAAGCTCACCACGGTGAGCGCCACCGCCGCCCAGCGCGAACGCACCCGTGCGCGTTCATCGACTTCCGCCAGCCCCGTGCCCACCCGCAGGCGCCGGCGCGTGATCGCCGCCACCGGCCACAGCAGCGCCGTCAGCGTGCAGGCGCCGAGCGCGCCCATGACCGCCGGCTGCAACCAGGTGGCGGACTTCGAGAACGGCGAGGGCTCGAACACCATGAAGGGCGACACCTGGTCGACGCTGAAGCGCGTGACGCGGTTGCCCTCCGTGCGCGCGGCCAGCCGCCAGCCGCTGTCCGGATCCACCCACACCCACGGCGCCACCTCGCGATACTTCGTGACGGCACCGTTCAACCCCTTGAACATGGACACGGTGAGATGCCCTTCCGCATCGGGCACGACGTGCACGGGGCCGATCAGGTTCAGGAGACTCATGAACGAGCGATCCGCGCGGCGCGAGTCATCGTAGTAACCGGCCATGGCCGCGGCGTGCGCCTTGGCGGTGGCCGCATCGACGCTGCGTTCATCGCGCGGCGCCGGGAAGTAGCGGCGTGCGAACTGCTCGAACAGTCCTTCGCGTATCAGGTGCGCCGCGCCCTCGCGCCCCGCGCTGTTCATGGAGATGAACAGGCCGACGTGATCATCCAGGAACAGGTGCAGGTAGCTGTGGAAGAACTCGGTGTCGCCACCGTGGCTGATGACCCGATGACCATTGTAGTTCTGCTCGTAGAAACCCAGCATCATCCGGTTCAGCGGCGGGATCATGTCCGTCGGCGTCTCGTGCATCATCGTCGCCGTGTCGGGATTGAGGATCTGGCCGCCGGCGTAGGAGCCGCCCTCCAGGTGCGCGATCATGAAGCGCGCCATGTCGGCGCCGCTGGATGCGAGGCTCCCGGCCGGCGCCGGCACCACGATTTCGTAGGGCTTGGCCGGCTGCGAGGCCACGGCGTAACCGCTCGACATGCTCGACGCGAGCGCGGCGGGCAGCGGCTGGCGGAAGGATGAGTGGGTCATGCCCAGCGGCTTGAAGATGTGCTCGTCGATGTAGTCATCGAAGCTCTGGCCGGAGACGCGCGCCACGATGTAGCCGGCCAGCGCCGTCGCATAGTTCGAGTACGCGGGCGTGGACCCCGCCTTGTAGATGCGCGTCGGGGTCCGCTCGGCCGCATAGGTCTCGAGCGGCATCAGCAGCTTCGGATCAGAGACGATCAGTTCCTTGATCTGCTCCTCGAACCCGGCCGTGTGCGTCAGGATGTTGCGCAGCGTGATGGGTCCATCCTCGCGCGCCGGCAATTTGAAGCCCAGGTACTCGTTGACGTCGTGGTCGAGGTTCAGCTTGCCCTGCTGCACGAGCTGCATCACCGCGGTCCAGGTGAACAGCTTCGAGGTCGAGCCGGGCCGGAACAGGGTGGTCTGCGGATCCACCGGGGTCCTTTTCGCCACATCGGAGTAGCCATAGCCCTTCGCGAGCACGACTTCGCCGTTGCGCACGACGGAGACGACGGCGCCACCCACATCGCCGGTCTCGAGTGCATAGGGCATGAAGCCGTCGAGCCAGGATTCCAGGTCCGCCCGGGTCAGCGCTGCGGCACCGGGAGCGATGCTGCCAGCGGAAACGGCGGGCGCGGCGGCGGCGGGCGATGAGGGTGTGGGTGGAGCAGGCTTGATGGCTGGGACCGCGGCCGGCGCAGCGGCGGCAGCGCCCGCCTTTGCGATGCAGACCAGCAGCAAGACGGACCAACGGAACCGACGGTTCACAGTGCGCATGGAATCCCCCCGAAAGAATCCGACCTGGCGAGTCAAGCTTGTGGCCATGGTGGCCACTTGTGAGACAGCAGTTTACACAATGGAAAAAAATTTTACCAATCGGAAATACAGGTGTCCGCCCGGCAACCGAGGCGTGGACGGAACTGTCTAGGCCGTGCGGCGCATACGCCTGCGCCGCGAGCCCGACGCCGCCTGTGACGCGGGTGTACCGGCCGATTCGACCTCCTCGCCTCCCACGGCCGCCACCATCTGGCTTTCGAGGCCCGAGCATACCGCCAGGATCCGGCACGGTCCGTCCGATGCGGCGACGTAGCCATGCCCCATGGTGCTGTCGAGGTACACCGAGTCGCCCGCTTTCAGCCGCAAGGGTGCGTACAGGCTGGTGTGCACGTCGATCTGCCCCTCGATGACGTAGACGTACTCCTCGCCTTCGTGCCGGATCAGCTCGCCGAATTCCTCGAGACTGCGGACGCGCACGTCGACGATGATGGGGATCAGCCGCTTGTTCAGCAGTTCGGCGGCCGGGTAGAGGTGCGTGTAATTGCGCGACTCGATCAGCTTGCCTTCGCCGGCGCGGTCCACGCTGCGCCGGCCGCTGCCGCCCGGGTGCTCGGGCTCATGGGCGCCGAACAGCCGGGAGAAGTCCACCTCCAGGCCCGCGCTGATGCGCGTCAGCTTGTCGTAGGTGAGCGAGACTCGGTCATTCTCGATCTTCGACAGGGTGGAGACGGGGTAGCCGGTGCGCTCGCTGACCTCCTTCAGGGTCCAGCCGCGCTGGATGCGCAGCTTCTTGAGCATGGCGCCCGGCCGCGCCGGCTTCCGGCCGGGTGTGCGCAGGGATAGAGGCCTCGGCATGTCCTGAAATCCTTCGAAGGGTCACAATGGAAGGGTAAACGCGCGCCCATCGCAATGCCAGATCCGGAAATGCAATTTATCCAATCTGGAAACTATTTGCCAGCACCGAGAATTTGCCCTAAATTGGCCCGGACAGAAATGCCGCGCACTGTCCGGCCACAGCCATGGGGAGACAAACGATGAAGATCAGATCATTGGGATGGAGCCTCGCCGTCGGCGTCGCATCGCTCAGCAGCGCACCACTGAGCGCGCAGGATCGCGGCAGCGTGATGGCACTGGAGGAAATCGTCGTCACCGCCACCAAGCGCGAGGAGAAGCTGCACGATGTGGCCATGAGCATCACCGCCCTCGGCGGGGCGGACCTGCAGCAACGCCAGCTCAGTGGCTACAATGATTTCGCGGCGCAGGTACCGGGCCTGGCCATCCAGGCCATCGATGCGGGCACCAACCGCGTCATCCTGCGAGGCCAGAACACCGGAGGATCCGGCGCCACCATCGCCACGACCGTGGATGATATCCCGTTCTACATGTCCGGCGCGCAGGCGAACGGCGCGTTCTTCTCGGCAAACGTCGACACCTTCGACCTGCGCCGCATCGAGGTGCTGCGCGGACCCCAGGGCACCCTGTACGGCGCGGCAGCCGAAGGCGGCCTCATCAAGTACGTGACCAATCCGCCGAACCTGCAGGACTTCCAAGGCTCGGTCTCGCTGGGTGGCATCACCGTCGATGGCGGCAGCTCGGCCGGCATCGCCAAGGGCATGGTGAACCTGCCCTTCTGGAGCAACAAGGCGGCGTTGCGCGTCAGCGCCGTGCGCGAAGGCATCGCCGGCTGGATCAACAACACCCTCACCGGACGCGAGGACACCAACAGCGGCCGCAAGTACAGCGTGCGCGCGTCGCTCCTGGCCGAACCCATTCCCGATCTGAGCATCCGCCTCACCGCGTTCAACCAGTCACAGCGGGTCGACGACAGCGACACGGTGCAGGTGGTGGGCGCGGCGGCCAACCCGGCGGCACCGCCGGCCAACCAGTTCAGCCGCATCAACGAGTACATCAACGCCGCGTACCCCAACCTGCTTCGCAACGACCTGAAGTACTACGCCCTGAATCTCGAGTACCGATTCTCTGCGGCCACCCTGACCTCGGCCACCAGCTACGGCCGGATCACGAACCGCAACACGCCGGACCTGTCCAATCAAAACATCGCGCCTGGCCTCACGCTCGAGAATTACCTGGTTCTATTTGGCGTCTACCCTGGACCAGTCGCCGTCTTCGAGGACCAGGAACAGCATGTACACAAGTTCAACCAGGAGCTGCGTATCGCGTCGAACCCCGGCAGCACCGTGTTCGGACACGCGCTGGACTGGCAGGGAGGCGTCTTCTTCACTCGTGAAACCACCGTTCTCGACCAGCCATTCGCGGTGCGCAGCCGGTCGGATTATTCGACGAATATCGCACCGCCCCTTGGCGGGGCCATCGTGCCGGCCGACTATAAGGAGTGGGCGATCTTCGCCGACCTGACCTACCACTTCTCGCCCGCGTTCGACGTGGAGATCGGCGGGCGCACCACGCACAACAAGCAGCATTCCCAGGTGACCACCTTCTGCTGCGTGCTGTATGGCCCCATCGACACCACCTTCCCGCTCTTCAGCACGTCGCAGAACAGCACCACCTGGTCGGTCGCCCCGCGCTGGCACATCAACGAGGACGTGCTGCTGTACGGACGCATCGCCACGGGATTCCGGCCGGGCGGCCCCAACCTGCCGACACCCGCGCTGCCGACGCCGCCGGCGTTCCTCGCGGATCGCACGACCAACTACGAACTGGGCCTGCGCGCCGATCTGCTCGATCATCAACTGAGCCTCGACGTGGCGGCCTTCGACATCGAGTGGAAGGATGTTCAGGTCATCGGGCTGGTGACGACGCCGACCGGCCCGGTGGGCATCAACGGCAATTCCGGTCGTGCTCGCAGCCGGGGTCTCGAATGGAATTTCACCTGGCGTCCGCTGGCGGGGCTCTCTTTGGGCCTGCTCGGCGCCTATACGGACGCCAAGCTCACCACTGATGCTCCGGGCATCGGTGGTTTCTCCGGTGACAAGCTACCCTTTGTGCCGACGGTCAGCGCCACGCTCAACGCCGACTACACCTGGCACGCCGTCGGTGAGTTCAGCGGAATCCTGGGCGCTTCCTGGAGCCACACGGGCACCCGCTATACCGGATTCTCGCCCAGTGTCGATCTGGTCGAGTCCCACACGAAGTTGCCGACCTTCAACACGCTGCAGCTGCGCGCGGGCCTCGACAATGGGCACTACAATGTGCAGGTGTACGCCGACAACCTCACCAACGTCCGTGGCCTCACCGATTACGCCAACATGGGCGGCGCCAACCAGACCGGCCTTGGCACCTTCATTCGCCCGCGCACGCTCGGCATCGAACTGGGAGCGCGATTTTGATTGAAGCCGTGACGCGATTCGACTGTCCCTTCGTCGTCTTCCTGGGCGACATCGACAGCGACATCTATGCAAAGACCGGCCTCGGGCTGGTGCAGTGGCGGAGCGAGGACTGCGTGGGCCAGATGCGCCTGCCCGGCTGTACGGTCGATGCCGGCGTACCGGATGTCGATGTGGCGCGTGCGCGCGCTGCGGGCGCGAAGAGCTTGATCATCGGCTCCGCGGCAGTGGGCGGGGGCATACCGGAGAGCTGGGTCGCGCGCCTGCGCGAGGCAGCCGCGGCGGGTCTCGACATCGTCGCCGGTCTGCACGTGCGGCTGGCGAGCCTGCCCGGCCTCGAAGCGGCGGCCGTGAAATCCGGCGCCCGGCTCGTCGACCTTCGTGTGCCGCCGCCGGGACTGCCCGTCGGCACGGGCCGCAAGCGCTCGGGCCGGCGACTGCTGACCGTGGGCACCGACTGCGCCTGCGGCAAGAAGTACACGGCGCTGGCCATCGACCGCGAGCTGCGCCGGCGCGGCATCGCCAGCGATTTCCGCGCCACCGGCCAGACCGGCATCATGATCGCCGGCCGCGGCATTCCCATCGACGCCGTGGTTTCGGACTTCGTGACCGGGGCCGCCGAACTGCTCTCGCCGGAGAACGACGCGAAGCACTGGGACATCGTCGAAGGCCAGGGATCGATCGTGCACCCGGGCTACCTGCAGGTCACCATCGGCCTGCTCGTGGGCTCGCAGCCCGATGCGTTCGTCGTGTGCCACGATCCGCTGCGCGAGACCATCTCCGGCTGGCCCGAGTTCAAGCTGCCGAGCATCGCCGAGGTGATTGAGCGCACCGTATCCCTGGGCCGTCTGACGAATCCCGTGATCCGCTGCGTCGGCGTGGCGTTGAACACGTCGAAAGTACCCGTGAAGGATCGGGCGGTGCTGCTCGCCCGCCATGCTGAACAGACCGGCCTCCCCTGCGTCGACCCGCTGGTGGACGGCACGGGGCCGATCGTCGATCATCTGTTGAAGTCGTTTGCCTGATCAAGGCGCACCCATCATGAAGATCAGTATCCATACTGAGAACTGGCCCGCAGCGAAACCCTTCCGCATCACCGGGCATGAGTGGAATTCATTCGGCTCCGTCGTCGTCGAGCTCGGCCGCAAGGGCCACATCGGCCGCGGCGAGGCACTGGGTGTGTACTACAACGAGGAAACCGCGGACTCGATGGCCGCGCAGGTCGAGGAATTCGCGGCCCACGGATCGCTCGCGGACCTCGACCGCACGCGCCTGTCGAAGCTCCTCCCGGCGGGCGGTGCGCGCAACGCCATCGACTGTGCGCTTTGGGATCTCGAGTGCAAGGAGAGCGGCAAGCGCATCTGGGAACTCGCCGGCGTCACGCCACGCACGCTGACCAGCGTCTATACCCTGAGCATCGAATCCACGCCCGAACTGATGGCCCAAAGCGCCGCCGCCGCGCACGGCTACCCCATCCTGAAAGTGAAGCTCGATGATCACCAGCCGCTCGAGCGCATCCAGGCGATCCGCCGCGCCCGCGGCGATGCGCGCATCGTGGTGGACGCCAACCAGGGGTGGAACTTCGACCTGCTGCAGAAGCTGGCGCCGCTGTTCGCGGACCTGGGAGTGGAGATGATCGAGCAGCCGCTGCCCCGAGGCGGCGATGCCGCGCTCGAGGGTTATCGCTCACCGGTCCCGCTCGGCGCCGACGAGTCCTGCCTGCACCTGGGTGAGCTGCCCGCCGCGGCGAAGCGCTACCAGATGATCAACATCAAGCTCGACAAGACCGGTGGCCTCACGCACGCGTTGGAGATCGCGCGCGCGGCGAAGGAACGCGGCCTCAAGCTGATGGTGGGCAGCATGTGCGGCAGCTCGCTGTCGATGGCACCGGCCTTCGTCATCGGTTGCCTGTGCGATCTCGTCGATCTCGACGGACCGCTGCTGCTGAAGCGCGACCGCATTCCGGGACTGCGCTTCACTGGCGGAACGGTGGAGCCGCCGGAAGCTGACGTTTGGGGGTGAGGCCGCGCTAGAATAGTGCGCGCATGATTGCGAACTCTCTGGCAACTGCGATCTCCGCCTGGCTGCTCGCCACCACAGCGCTGGCAGCCGAGGGGTCTGTTGCGACGCACCCGGCTCGCTATATCCAGACGATCGGTGCAATTGCTGGTGTTCGATCCACCTCGCCAGGAGAGCCAGATGGCCGTTCGCATCGTCAGGTTGGGCAGCCCCCGCGCGGCGGGTGAAGGCCTTCGCATCGGCACGGTACGCCGCCCGCCCCGCGGCGTGCCGAAGTCGAAGTACGCCAGCCAGGACTGGTACGACCTCTGGTATCCCAACCTGGCGCCGAGCCCGGAGACCGTGAAATTTGCACTTCGGGCCACGACGCCGGCGCAATGGACCGCGTTCGTCCGCAAGTATCGCGCCGAGATGGCAACGCCCGGGAACGCCCATTCCATCGCCTTGCTCGCGGCGCTGTCGCACCACTGCGATTTTTCCGTGGGGTGTTATTGCGAGGATGAAGCGCACTGCCACCGCTCGGCGCTGCAGGACCTTCTGGCACGCGCCGGCGCCAGGCTGGTGATGTCGCCGCCGCAGCGCTGACGGGCGCCTTCTTCCTCACGACGCGGAGCAGCGCTTGCGCAGCGGCGAGACACTTCTCAAGGTTTGAGTGGCGTACGCCTCCAGTTCGGCGACAGCGTATTGTTCCTGGCAGGCCACCGGTCCTCGACCGCCGGCAGCACGCCGGCTTTTCCGGTCTTCGATTCCACAGCGATCCTGTACACCTGAGTGGCTTCGAGGCGGGGAAACGAACCCGTCTCACGCCCCCAGGAGTCTGTGGGCGCGTACTTGGCCATGAATCGCTCGAAGAATTCCCGAGCCCCAGCCGCATCGCGAACCAAACCGATGCGCCCGAAGATCACCACCGACCGGAACGACACCGACGTATCACATTCGATGTGACCATACGGGAACACTTCTCCCGGCTCATCCACCTCGAAGCAGACCCGGCTCTCGTGCGCCACATTGCGCGCGAAGTGGCCGTTGCTTCGGGCGGTGTGCAGCCATACGGCATCTTCGTGCCACACGAACAGATTGGGCACGACATAGGGGAACCCGTCGGATCCCACCGTTGCAGTCCGGCCGCAGAATGCCGTCTCCAGGAAGGCCTGGACCTCGGCCTCGCTCATCACCTTGTCGGCGCGGCGAAGCTGGCCGCGGAGGTCAGTTGAGTCCGTTGATGACATGAAAATCCCTCCTCCAGCATGGACGCGGCAGCGATTATCCTCGGCCTCACCCACCGGCTTCGCGGGGCGTGAACACGTCAATTCCGATCAATATGCCCCAAATTGGGAATATTGGGAAATTTGGGTACAATGCCGCCACTTGATTGCAGAACCTGGAGCGACAATGAACACCTCGGCCAAGAAGGCCATTTTTCTGCCCGTAGCGAAACTGCCTCGGACAACGGCTTCCGATCTGAAGAAGATCGGATGGCGAGGAATGATGAATACGATGCGCAGCAAGGGAAAGCTGCTGGTCACGAATCACGACGAACCCGAGGCCGTCATCATTCCGGTGGCCGAGTACGACGCGCTCATGCAACTCGTGGAGCAGTCCGAAGCCCGGACCGAATCGGCGCTGGTCGAACTGCGACAGGGCTTCGATGAGCGTCTTTCAGTATTGCAGGATCGATCCGCAGCGTCTCGCCTGCAGTCGGTGGTTCGCGGTCGTGCCAGGTTGGGCGGCAAGATCAAGGCCGGCTCTGGCCGTTGATTGATGCGCCGTCCGATTCTCTACGTTCTCGCCGGCGTCAACGGTGCGGGCAAGAGTTCGATCGGCGGTCATCTCCTCGAGCGCGCCGGCCTGACCTGGTTCAATCCCGACGCTTTCGCACGGCAACTGATGACGGCAGCCGGGTGCAATCAGCAGGAGGCGAACGCACACGCATGGCATGAGGGCATGCGCCGCCTCGCCCACGCCATCGCAAACGGCCTGAACCACGCTTTCGAGACCACGCTCGGAGGCGAGACCGTCACCTCGAGGATCATGGAAGCGGCAAAGTCACATGACGTCTTGATCTGGTTCTGCGGCCTGTCCTCGCCGGAGCTGCATATTGCCCGCGTCAACGCGCGCGTTGCCGCCGGAGGTCATCCCATCCCGGAGGAGAAGATCCGCGAGCGCTACCCGCTTGCCCAGATGAACCTCATCAGGCTCATGTTGCACGCCGCCTTCATCAAGGTCTATGACAACAGCACTGAAGCGTCCGCCGACGGCACCATTCCTGATCCTATGCTAGTGCTCGAGATGGAGAATGGCCGGGTGATCACACCAGCAGCCGACGATGTCCGCGCTTTGCGGAACGCTCCGGAATGGGCCAAGTCCATCGTCGAGGCTGCGTTGCGGAGCGGCCACCGATGAGCGGCGGGCGAGTCGAGCCGCCGCATCCTGGACCGTGGGGCTGATCAACAGGACGAACGCCACCCGGGCGCGTTACTCTAAGAAGCCATGCTTCAGCCCGTACCGCGACCCAAGCACCTGATTCAACGACTTTTCCTGCTGGCGCTCAGCGCCATGGCGGCACGGGCGGCGGCCGATCCGGCGCCTTTCGATCTAGCCGGTCCCGTGCTCGAGGTGCAGGTGACGCGCGCGGGCGCAACGCTTCCCATCGCGCAGGTGCCGAACCTTTCGGCTGGCGATCGTCTGCGGCTCAAGACCGACCTGCCCGCCACGCAATCGGCGCGCTACCTGCTGGTCGCCGCCTTCCTGAGCGGCTCCACCAATCCGCCTCCCAAGGAATGGTTCTACCGCTGTGAGACCTGGAAAACGCCTTGTTCGCGCGATGGACTGACCGTCACCGTTCCGGACGGCGCGCTGCAGGCCTTGCTGTTCCTCGCGCCCGAGATCGGCGGAGATTTCCGAACCCTGGTCAATACCGTGCGCGGCCGCCCCGGCGCATTCGTGCGCGCATCACAAGACCTCAATCAGGCGGCGCTGCATCACGCGCGCCTGGATCGCTACCTCGACTCGGTGCGCCGCCTGGATCAAGCCAATCCGGGCTCGCTGCGGCAGGCCGCCCCGATGCTGGCACGGAGCCTTGCCATCAAGGTTGACGAGCATTGCCTGGACAAGGCGCCCGATACGCAGGCCGCCTGCCTGCTGCAGAACCGCGATGCGTCGGTGCTCAGCGACAGCCACAGCCAGTCGATGGTGGCGACGCTGACCTCGGGACCGGTGAGCGAACTGGCCATGGAGGCCACGCTCACGCCGCACCTGGGCAGCGGCTACTACGGCCCCTACGTGGCATCGATCATGGACATCGCGCGCATTTTCGATTCGTTCCGCACCGCGCGGTATCAATACATTCCGGCGCTGTCGCGCATTCAAGGCCCGCGCATCAGGCTCGCCCTGAACGCCGCCCCCTCGTTCAACGATCCGATGTCCGTATTGGTCGCGGCGCTGCCCGCCATCGAAGGCTCGCCGCAGCCACCGTTGCGCGCGCTCGATCCGCAGCGGCGCTACTGCGCGGGACAATCACCACTGCTGCTGCCGGCCGAGGGCGCGCCGCTGGTGTTCGCCACGGACTTCGCGCATGACCTGCGCCTGTCGATCAAGGTTCATGGCAAGGACTACGAGGCGCCGGTGAGCCCCGATCCGGTGCAAGGCGGCCTGGTCGTGGACACCACCGCCTGGTCGAAGCTCGAGCTGGAGCGCGGCGCACAAGGCATCCTGCGCGGACGGTGGGGCTTCGATCCCTACGAGGGTCCGCGCTTTCCGCTCGGCTCAGCGGGCATGGGCACCTGGGAACTGGCGCCCGGCGATGCCGCGGGCCTCATCGTCGGCCGGCAGAGCACGGTGCATCTGCGCGGCGCGGACGCGAGCTGCGCGAAGCAGGTGATGCTGCGCGATGAAAACGGCACTGAAGCGCCGGCCGCCTGGTCCGCTGTCGATGATTCGGAACTGGAAGTGCGGCTGCCGCTGCAACAGGCCAAGCCAGGCGCGATGACGCTGCTGGTGTCGCAGTACGGCGCCGGCGCCGCGCAGTCGATTCCTCTCAACACCTTCGCCGAGGCGGGTCGGCTGGACCGCATCGCCGTGCACGCGGGCGATGCGAACGCGCTGCTCAAGGGAAGCCGTCTCGACAAGGTTACGGCCGTGTCGATCGGTGGCGTCGCGCTGAAACTGGGCTCGCTGTCGACGCGCTTCGGCGCCGACGAACTGCCGTTGCAGGCCGACCCCGCCGGAACGCTCGCCTCGCTCACCGCGGCGGAACCCACCAGCGCGCGCGTCACGCTGCAGGATGGACGCAGCTTCAACGTGCCCGTGGAAGTGCAACCCGCCCGCCCGCAGGCCACGCTGATCGGCAAGCGCGTCCAACCCTCGCGCGCGAACATGGACAGCCATGTCCAGCTCACCGATCCGGATCAATTGCCCAACGATGCGCGCCTGGTGTTCTCACTCCGCGCCACCGCTCCCCAGCGCTTCGATCGCGGCACCACGGTGGAGGTCGCCACGGCCGACGAATCGGCAAGCGCCAGCTTGAGCATCGCCAGCGGCGGCTTGACGCTGGAGAACCGGCAGATCGCGGTGGCCACGCTGGACCCGAGCCAGGCGCTCGGCCCCTCCACCTTCGGACCGCTGCAATTCCGGGTCCGCTCGGGTGATGTCGCGGGAGACTGGCAGCCGCTCGCGACGCTGGTGCGGCTCCCCTCCTTGAGCGATCTGCGCTGCCCCGAGGCTGCGGATTCGCCCTGCAATCTGTCGGGCGCCAACCTGTTCCTGATCGATTCGATTGCCACCAGCGACCGCTTCACCGATCCGGTGAAGGTGCCGGACGGCTTTCTCGGCAACTCCATCGACGTGCCGCGTCCCGCGGGGGAACAGATCTATCTCAAGCTGCGCGACGATCCGGCCGTGATCAATCCGGTCAGCTTGGGAGTGCGGCGCGACCCGCCGGCGCCGGAGTCAGCCAATTCGGCCCCCAAAGGCTGATCTATAGTAATACTCAAGTTGAATGAGGTATTACTTCCATGACAACCACGATTACCAGCAAAGGCCAAGTCACCGTGCCGAAGCCGATTCGGGACTATCTTGGCTTGAAAGCCGGAAGCTCCGTCACTTTCGAGCGACTGCAAAACGGTGGAATCGCACTCCGACCGGTGAGGATGAGCACCGACGAGATCATGGCGCTGACACGTCAAGTGTGAACCATGATTCTGGTGGACACCAATGTGCTGCTGGATGTGCTGCAAAACGACCCGAAGTGGGCCGATTGGTCCCAAGAGCAATTGGAGATGGCTGCGCTCAACGACAAGTTGGCGATCAACGCCGTCATCTACTCGAAGTTGTCGATTTCATTCCAGCGAATCGAGGAACTCGAGGCCATACTGGTTGAAGGTTCCATCTCGGTGGAAACCATTCCGCGAGAGGCGTTATTTCTGGCCGGAAAGGCTTTTTTGAGCTACCGCAAGCGCCAGGGCACGAGACAAAGTGTCCTGCCCGATTTCTGTATCGGCGCACATGCTGCCGTGACTGGCGCAACCTTGCTGACGCGCGATACAAGTCGCTCTCAAAGCTATTTCCCCAAGGGGCGGCTCATCGGCCCATCGGCAGTTCAATAGCGTTGGCGTATGCTGTGCTTCGGTTCACGCGCCGGAGTCGCTCATGCCTCCATTCATCCTGCGCAAGCTCGACCATGTGGTGCTGCGGGTTCGCGACCTGCAAACCAGCCTGCGTTTCTACATCGACGTGCTGGGTTGTCGCTTCGAACGCCAGCAACCCGAGATCGGCCTGTACCAAGTTCGCGCGGGCGATTCGCTGATCGATCTGCTGCCCGTCACCGAGCCGCTTGGGCGTCAGGGTGGGGCGGCGCCGGGTCGCGAGGGCCGCAACCTCGACCATTTCGCGATCCAGATCGATCCGTTCGATGAATCCGAACTACGAACCTATTGTCGTGAGCACGGCGTATCCGAGCCGAACATCGGATCGCGCTATGGCGCGGAAGGGGAAGGACCGTCGCTGTACATCAGCGATCCGGATGGCAACGTCGTTGAGTTGAAGGGGCCGCCGAACTCGCTTGCCAAGATCGGTCACAGCGAATACACTTTTGCCGCATGAGTATTACAGTGACAGTCCGGTTACCCGAAGCGCTTGCCCGCTGGCTTCGCAACCTCGCCCGGCGTCGTGGTGTCTCCCAAAGTCAGATCATCAAGGACAGTCTCGAGAAAGCTCGCGAGGCCGCGCCCGACAAACCCTTTATGAGCCTCGCCGGAAGCATCAAAGGTCTGCCCAAAGATCTGTCTCGGCGGAAGGGGTTCTCCCGCTCGTGAAGGGAATCGCGGACACCGGGCTATTGGTCGCATTCCTCAGCGAAAATGACCGCTATCACGATTGGGCCATCAGCCTCGCCAGGGAGCAGACCGAGCCCTTCCTCAGCTGCGAGGCGGTCCTCGCCGAGACGGCATTTCATGTGGGCAGCAGCGAAGCTGCGCTGGCACTCATCGACCAGGGACTCGTAACCCTGGCATTCGAATGCCGCGAGCACTTGGCGCAGCTTCAGGCTCTCGCAAAGCGCTATGCCGACCGCCAGCCGGACTTGGCCGATCTTTGTTTGATTCGCATGAGTGAACTGCATCCTCGCCATAGAGTTGTCACGGTGGATGAAGAGGACTTCAGCATCTATCGCCGCAACAAACGCGAATCCATTCCGCTGGTTTGTCCGCCACGCAAATAGGCAGCGCTGCGATCGCCAAACCGACGCCTTCTGATGTCCTATCGAACGGCATGTGGAGCAGGGAGATGTGTTCGTCGACTGCAGCATGGGCTCGCTGACGACGTGCCTGGGAGGTAGAATTGGCTGGTGACGCCAGCAATATCTGCTCTTGGCCTGATGCCGGCGCGAGGGGCTGGATGAGCCGCAGGATTCCCCTCCGCCCTGCGCACCCAGAACGAATATGCTGGGGATGCGACCTGTATTGCGCGGCGGATGACATGCGCTGCGGAAACGGAACCGACCGCACCCAGCACCCGATCGAGGTATTCGGGCCGGACTGGATGGAGCATTCGCTTCCCTCATCCCCTGCGGCGAGTGTGGCCTCCGAGCGCTCCTGGACGGCTGTGGCAGGTGAGACTGCCGGCGAGCCGGCAGATGAGGCCATTCCCCAGGCACCAAGCCGCCAGTGTGGTGAACCTGATGGTGAACGCGATCGACGCGATGAGTTCCGTGCCGCCAGCACGCAGGACACTCACGATTCGCATGAGCTGCGATCGAAAGTCTTTTG